>Ga0265780_10002047_pt1 | contig 27907 bp, 26 predicted proteins | sample P1T30metagenome_FD_192432 | JGI IMG/M metagenome (GOLD analysis project Ga0265780, IMG submission 192432) | Plant litter microbial communities from East Loma Ridge, Irvine, California - P1 T30 | ecosystem: Environmental > Terrestrial > Plant litter > Unclassified | place: USA: California...
AAGCGTTCGGCCGAAGCCGATGATTAATTACTTAGCTGGAGCAGCAGCGGCAGCCGAAGCAGCGCTCGAAGCAGCGTCAGCAGCCGACGAGGCAGCCGAAGCGGCGCTCGAAGCAGCAGCAGCAGCGTCAGCAGCTGGAGCAGCTGCTGGTGCGGTTGCGTCAACAGCTGGAGCTGCTGGTGCGGTTGCAGCGGCAGGAGCGGTGTCAACTACTGGAGCTGGGGTCACGGTGGTTTCTTCTTTTTTGCTGCATGCGGTCAGAGCAACAGCCATCAGGGAGACGATCAGCAGGGATTTTTTCATGGTTTTTCCTTAATTAATTCAAAAGTAAGAACTGCAATGTTGCGATGAATAATTACCGGTAATTATCGCTCGTTAGGACATTCTCGTAGAGCTTCCATAATTCATAGATGCCTGAGAGACAAGAACCTTCCTAACCCGATATTATAGCCAAATTTACTGTTTCGCAATAGGAAGTGGATGCCAACTTGTAAGTATTTTATACAAGAACAACGTTCACATTGTAACAAGGTGTAAATCGCCGTCCAGGACATGCGGCATGGCGTCTGCGCCACCGGACATTTGAACTGATTATAGTCCAGTTGTGGTGGGATGCAGCGCGGCCGTGGCCTCGTCCCAGATGCCGGCGAAACGCTCGCGGCACACGTCGGCAGCGCCCGGCACGCCAAACGCCGCTTCGCCGCGTGCGTGATCGCTGTGAAAGCGCCGCACCACGTGCAGGTCGTCGGCGATGCAGAACGAGTCGGTCAGCTGGCGCAGCCCGCGGCTGGTCACGCGGCACTCGACCTGGTGGCCAAGGTCGCGCAGCAGGCGAATGAAACGCGGGCAGTCGCGTTCGATGTGCGTGCTGCGATGCATCGCCAGGCGCAGGCGGCCGCCGCCGCGCAGGAAGCCGCGCAGGATGGCGTCCACTTCAGCGCTGCCGAGGTTGAACAAGGCGAAATCCGGGTCGAACAGGTCGAGCGTCCGGGTGGCGCGCGCCAGGCAAGCCTGCACCTGCTGCGCGAACTCGGTGCGCGAATTGAAAGGGATCGTTTGTGCCTCATCCATATGCCGCCTCCGGTCATGTCTTGTTCAACTGCGTGTTACGCCAGCTCGAGCCAGCCGTCCTGGTACCACGCATACAGTGCGTCGTTGACGTCGTCGGACGCCTGCGCCAGCGCCGCGCCGTCGAGGAAGCGCTGGTTCGCCAGCAGGTCCAGCACCGCCTTGTCGCGCTTGCCCACGGCAAACGACTCGCCGTTGATGAACACATGTTCGCCACGGTACAGCATCAGGGTCTTGAGCGACAGCTTCACGCCGCGCCTGGCCGCGGCGGCCAGGAACCGTCCCATCGTCAGCGCTTTCGCCGGCGCGGTGAAGAACACGTTGTGCTTCGGTTCGGACAGGTACTCGCCCATGAAGATGGTGACGTCCTCCTCGGTGAAGCGCACCTTGTTGAGTTCCTCGGCCAGGTTGGCCAGCATCGCTTTGGGGATTTCTGCCGGGTTCTTTGCCGGCTGCAGGTCGGCATCGGCGTAGCGGCCGGGCAGGTCGATCGAGTCGGCCATGAATTGCAGGAATGCCTCGCCCAGTTCCTGGTGCGACGGCGAACGGAAGCCGATCGAATACGTCATGCAATCACCCTCGGCCACGCCGTCGTGCGCGTACTGTGGCGGCAGGTAGAGCATATCGCCCGGCTCGAGCACGAACTCTTCGTCGGCCTCGAAATGGCTGAGGATCTTCAGCGGCAGGCCTTCGACGATGCTCAGGTCCTGTTGCGCGCTGATGCGCCAGCGCCGCCGTCCCTGCGCCTGCAGCAGGAACACGTCGTAGGAATCGAAGTGAGGGCCCACGCCGCCGCCGTCGGTGGCAAAGCTGATCATCAGGTCGTCGAGGCGCGCATCGGGCACGAAACGGAACTGGCGCAGCAGCGCATCGGCGCGCGCGTCTTCCAGGTTCACGCCCTGGACCAGCATGGTCCATGGGCCGTCATCACGGCCCGGCAGGGTGTCCAGTGGGCCGGACTGCATGTCCCATTCGCCGTTTACCTGCGTGACCAGGCGCGATTCGATATGATTCTTGCGTGCCAGTTCGGCCAGTTGTTCCAGCGTCAGCAGCGGGCTGAAACCGGGGATGGCCTGGCGAATGAGCAGGGGTTTTTTATGCCAGTAGTCGCGCAGGAACTGCGCAGGCGTGATGTTGCCGAGAAGCGGAAGTTTTTTCATGCGCCATTATAACCATCCGCGCGGGGCTGAAAACAGGCAGCAAGGGTATAATCCGATGCTAACAATGAAAGGAAGCACGATGAAAATTGCCAAGGATACGGTCGTTACAGTCAACTACAAACTGTCCGATGCTCAGAACAACCTGATCGAAGACGGCAGCCAGCCGATGGTCTACCTGCACGGCGGCTACGAGAACACCCTGCCGAAAATCGAAGAAGAACTCGACGGCAAGGAAGTCGGCTACGCGTCGACGCTGCAGATCGAACCGGAAGATGCGTTCGGCGACTACGACCCGGCCCTGGTCAAGGTCGAGCCGCGCAACCGCCTGCCCGAGCCACTGGAAGTCGGCATGCAGTTCGAAGGCATGGCTGACGGCGACGCCGGTGACGAGCCGATGATCTTCACCGTGACCGATATCGCCGACGACAAGGTCGTCCTGGACGGCAACCATCCACTGGCCGGCATGGCACTGCGTTTCGAGCTGTCCGTGGTGGAAGTGCGCGCGGCAACCGACGAAGAAATCCAGCATGAGCACGTGCATGGCCCGCATGGCCACCACGCGCACGGCGACGCGCCGGACGATGAAGGCGACAGCGAAGCGGGCGACCACTTCCGCAGCCAGCCACTGCACTGACAGATTCTTGAAACCGCGGCGCTGCCGCGGTTTTTACGTCCGGCGCCGGTGCGCTTGTTTGTCCGCTTATTTCTCCGGACTCTTCGCCGGATCGTTGGCCGGATCCTGCAGCGTGAACAGCTGTTTCGCGCCAGGACGCACGGCCACCTCGATCGCGCCGTTCTCCACGCTCATGTGGCCCAGGTTGCCATGCCATTCGATCGCCGGCGTCGCTTTTGCATGCGTCGTGCTGTCGATCAGCAGCACCTTGCCCTTGAACTTCTGTGCCAGCGTCAAGATCTGGCGCCGCGTTTCGGCAAAACCGTCGCGCCCGGCCACATCGCGGCGCAGCAGCGCACGCAGCCCGGTCGGCTCGCTCAACGCTTTCGTGTCCCCTTCCGAAAACAGCACGATCGCATCGACCTTGTCGGTGCGCGCCAGCGAAAACAGGCGATGGAGCCAGAAACGGTTGGCCACCAGCCGGTCCTCGAACTCATTGTTGCGCCCCGCCTCGGCCAGGTAGTGATTGTTATTTGCCGGCAGGTTGACGGTGGCGTACAGCACCTTGCCGATTTCCCAGTGGCTGTTCTCGGCATAGCTGCGAAAGCGCGGGCTCATCGACAGGCGCGTGAGCGCCAGTTTTTTCTGGCCCAGCGAATACGGGTCGCCGAAGAACAGTTCGCGGATGCGGTTCAGGCGCTCGATCGGATTGAGCTTGCCGGCGCTGTTCTTGCAGCCGGTCCAGTCGCTGCCGGCCGGCGCCACGATCATCGGTCGTTTCGCTTCGTTGATCAGGTCGCGCCGCTCTTCGTACAGCTTGTCGGTACAGCCTTCCTTGTCGCCCTTGATGCCGGTGACGACGACGAACGACAGCGATTTTTCGGAGCTGTCGTCGAGCGCCTGGCGCAGCTGCTTCTCGCCGCCGCGATTGAAACTGTGGCCGATGACGCCGAAACGGTGGCTTTCGTCCTCCTTGCTTGCCGCATGCGCCGCCAGCGCCGGCAAGGCCAGGGCCAGCGCCAGCAGGGTGGAGCGGAGCGCCAGGCGGGTCATCACGCGGCCAGGCGTTTCAACTGGTACAGCTGTTCGAGCGCCTCGCGCGGCGTCAGCGCGTCCGGGTCGATGCCGCAAAGCGCATCGCGCAAGGCGTCCGGCGCGGCTGCCGCATCGGCGGCGTCTTCTTCCGGTTCCACGCAGGGCAGGGCGAACAGGTCGCGCTGCGGCGTGGTGTCGAGCGCCTGCGCTTCGAGGCGCGCCAGGTGCTTGCGGGCTGCCTTGATGACCGGCTGCGGCACGCCGGCCAACTGCGCCACCTGCAGGCCGTAGCTTTGCGACGCCGGGCCGTTTTGGACCGCGTGCAGGAACACGATGCTGTCCTTGTGCTCGACCGCCGAGAGGTGCACGTTCGACGCGGTCGGGTGGCTTTCGGGCAGCTGGGTCAGTTCAAAATAGTGCGTCGAGAACAGCGTGAAACTGCGCGAGACATCGATCAGGTGGCGCGCGATGGCCCAGGCCAGCGCCAGGCCGTCGAAGGTCGAGGTGCCGCGGCCCACTTCATCCATCAGCACCAGCGAGTGCTCGGTGGCGCCATTGAGAATCGCGGCCGATTCGGTCATCTCCACCATGAAGGTCGAGCGCCCGCCGGCCAGGTCGTCGGTCGCGCCGATGCGGGTGAAGATGCGGTCGATCGGGCCGATGGTGGCGCTTTGCGCCGGCACGTAGCTGCCGATGTACGCCAGCAGCGTGATCAGGGCCACCTGGCGCATGAAGGTCGATTTACCGCCCATGTTCGGGCCGGTGATCAGCAACAGGCGCCGTTCGTGATTGAGCTTGCAGTCGTTGGCGATGAAACGTTCGATCTGCTTTTCCACCACCGGGTGGCGGCCTTCGACGATCACCAGGCACGGATCGGCGACCAGCTGCGGCGCGCACCAGTTGTGCGCCAGCGCGTGGCGCGTCAGCGCGACCAGCGTGTCGACCTGCGCCAGCCCCGAGGCGATGGCCTGCAGCGCGCTGATGTGCGGCGCCAGGTCGGCAAGCAGCTGCTCGTACAGCATTTTTTCGCGCGCCAGGGCCTTGTCCTGCGCGGACAGGGCCTTGTCTTCGAAGGCCTTCAGTTCCGGCGTGATGTAGCGCTCGGCGTTTTTCAGGGTCTGGCGGCGGCGGTAATCGTCCGGCACCTTATCGGTCTGGCCGTGCGTGACTTCGATGTAGAAACCGTGCACGCGGTTGAATTCGACGCGCAGGTTGGCAATGCCGGTGCGTGCGCGCTCGCGCGTCTCGAGGTCGACGAGATACGCGCCGGCGTTTTCCGACAGGCCGCGCAGTTCATCGAGTTCGGCGTCGAAGCCGGGTGCGAACACGCCGCCGTCGCGCACCATCGCCGCGGGCTCCGGCAGCACGGCGCGGACCAGCAGGTCGAGGCAGACGTCGGGCGTGGCAAGCTGGGCGTGGATGGCGCGCAGCAGGGCGGTGTCGCCAGGCACGAAGCAGCGCGCCACCAGTTCGCGCAATGCGGGTAACTGCTTGAGTCCATCGCGCAGTGCGGCCAGGTCGCGCGGACGGGCGGAGAGCAGCGCGATGCGCGTGGTGATGCGCTCGATGTCGGGCACCTGCGCGAGCGTGCTCGAGAGCGCGCCGGCGGCGTCGAACTGGGCCAGCGCCGCAATCGATGCATGGCGCGCGCGCGCCACTTCCTGGTCGCGCCGCGCATGGTGCAGCCAGTGGCGCAGCAGGCGCGAGCCCATCGCCGTGCGGCAGCCATCGAGCAGGGAGAACAGCGTGGGCGATTCCTGTCCTCGGATCGTCTCGGTCAGTTCCAGGTTGCGCCGCGTGGCCGCATCCAGGCCGATGAATTCATTTTCCGCTTCCAGCGCCAGGCTGTTCACATGCTGCAGGCCGCGGCCCTGGGTCGACTGGGCATAACGCAGCAGCGCACCGGCCGCGCCGAAGGCAGCGCCCAGGCCATCGGCGCCAAAGCCGGTCAGCGTGGCCACCGACAGCTGGTCGAGCAGCGCCCGGTGGCCACCCACGACATCGAAGTGCCAGTCCGGGACGCGCTGCGTGTGCGCCGTCGCGCTGTCCTCGAACAGGTCGCCGGTGGCGTCGCCACGCAGGATCTCGGCCGGGGCAATGCGTTCGAGTTCCTGCTGCAGGCGCACGCCCACGGTGCGCGCGTCGCCGGAAAACTCCATCAGCTTCAGGGCGCCGGACGCCAGCGACAGCCATGCCAGGCCAGTCGTCACGACCTTGCGCTGGCTGACCATGTGCACGGCCAGCAGCGGACGTTCGGCCTTCTCCGGCAGCAGGTCGGCATCGGTCAGCGTGCCCGGCGTGACCACGCGCATGACCTTGCGTTCGACCGGGCCCTTGCTGGTGGCCGGGTCGCCGATCTGCTCGCAGATCGCGCACGACTCACCCAGTTTGACCAGCTTGGCGAGGTAGGGATCGAGCGAGTGGAACGGGATGCCGCACATCTTGATCGGCACGCCGTTCTGCGCGCCGCGGGCCGTCAACGTGATGCCGAGCACGCGCGCCGCCTTTTCAGCGTCGTCGTGAAACAGCTCGTAAAAGTCGCCCATGCGGTAAAACACCAGCATGGTCGGATACTCGCCCTTGATGCGCAAGTATTGCTGCATCATGGGCGTGACTTTTTCAGGCGGACTGCTTTTGGCTGCGGCGGCGTTGATCTCGGAAGGTACGGTGGTCATGGCGTCTTTGTCGGGGCGGCTGCGGCGGGGCGCAGCGGGAACCCGGCATTTTACCGCGTTCGAGCGTTGTCACGGCGACTACTGGTGTGCGAGCGGACCTGCCACGGCGTTCACTTCCCGCGCCTAAAAAACCATCGACGCGCGCACGCCATGGCATCGGTCTGTAGAGCGTGCGCTCCACACCAGACTTTAATGTCCGCGGCAAGGGCACAGGATCCAGAGCCTTTAACGCCCACGCCGGCTACCCGAGGCTCAGGGGCAGCCTGAAACGCCAGCTCGCGGCCCGCATGGCACAGAAAATGGACACGCCCACGGATGCTGGCAACCCGTTTGGCGCCATCGGGGCGAGCTTGGGCGCGACCTTGGGCGCGACCCTGTTCGACACGCTGGTCGACGCCATGGTCCGCCCCGAAACCGTCATGCGCAGCATGCAGAGCTGACAGTTCGCGCCAAAAGCGGCGCCTGTTGCAGGGCCCGGCGACGCGCCCGCTGCGGCGGTACCAGCGGAAGAGGGTCCGAAGCGGTCGTATCTCCGCAAGGGCGCGGACATGTTTATTGCGTACCCGGTCGACGGCGCCGGGCCATACGATAAAAGGCTCAATTTCGTTTTCGAGCGCAGCGGCTTTGCGAACTGGAAGCTGACCGAACTGCGTATGCCGGCAGCAGCGCAGTAAGTCCGCGCCGTGCCGCGTGTGACATCAACACGGGCGCCGTGTTGGCTGACATCTTTCCGGCTATGACGATTTTCAGGGAGGTACTGTCCCAGTTCCCGCACGCACCGCGCCCGGCGACCTGCCCACCGTACGCTTGAACGCGCGGCTAAAGGCGGCCAGCGAGCCATAGCCCAGCGCGGCCGCCACCGCGTCCACCGCCTGCCGTTCGTGCGCCAGGCTGCGCACCGCCAGGCGCATGCGCAGTTCGGTGAGATAACGCAGCGGCGCCATCCCGGTGGCCGCCAGGAAGCGCTGCGCGAATACCGAGCGCGAGTTGCCCGCTTCCTGCGCCAGGCTCGCCACGGTCCAGTTCCTGCCCGGGAACCGGTGCATCATGACGATGGCACGGCTCAGGCGCGGATCCTGCAGCGCGCCGACCCACCCGCCGGCCTTGCCGTCTTCATTGATGCATCCGCCAGCGACCCAGGCGCGCACCGTCAGGGCGGCGAGCACCTCGGCAAGGCGCGCCAGGATGCCGGCCTGTCCGGCCTGCGCGGACATCGCTTCACGCTCCATGGCGCCCAGCATCGGCGTAATCTCGGGCGCGTTTGCCAGCAGCGTCGACACCAGCATCACTTCGGGCATCGCAGCGGCCAGGGGCTGCATGCCGCCCAGATCGAATTCCATGCAGTAGCTGAAGATCACGGCGCTCGCGGGGGCCCCCGCCGGCCTGCCTGCCTCGAGGTCGAGCATCGTCACATCGGCGCCGGCCAGGCCGGGTGCGGACAGCAAGGCATGGGCGCCGCCGTGGGGAACCAGCAGGGCGTCGCCGCTGGCCAGTGCATGCACGGCGCCGCTGGCGCTGCGCAGCCACACCGGGCCACGGCCGACGAAGTGAAACTGGGCGCGGCCTGCGGTGTTGCGCAATCCCGTGCCCGTTCCCGGGTGAAGTGCAATGCGCCGGAACTGCACGCCCGACAGCCGCATGCCGAGCAGCAGCTCACTGATGAGGTCGGTTGAAGAAGATGGCATGGGTCGGTCAGGACGAATGATCAATAAGCCGATACTTTACGTCATAGACGCTCCCGCGCCCACTCCCTAGACTGCTGTTTTAACTTTCCAGGAGCAAGGGATGAATCGATTGAATCCGGTACGGGGATGGCACAGGGCCTGGCTGGCGCTGGCGTTGGTATGCGGGGGCATGGCGTCAACGGCGCTGGCTGCCGAAAAGCACAGCATGGTGACGGCGCCCGACGGTGTGCAGCTGGCGGTGCAGGAGTCGGGCAATCCGGCCGGCCCTGCCATCGTCTTCATCCATGGTTTGTTGGGAAGCCGCCTGAACTGGGAACAGCAGGTCGCCGGCCCGGACCTGCAGCGTTATCGCCTGATCACCTACGACATGCGCGGTCATGGTTTGTCCGGCAAGCCCGATGATGCCGCGGCGTACCGCGATGGTGGGCGCCATGCCGATGATCTGGCGGCGGTACTGAAGGCGACAGGCGCGCGCCGCCCTGTGCTGGTGGGCTGGTCGCTGGGCGGCGCGGTCATGTCGAATTACCTGGCGAAGTATGGCGATGCCAATGTCGGCGCGCTGGTGTATGTCGATGGCGTGGTCGAACTGAATGCGGCGCTGATCACCGCGCATCCCGAGGTGTATGCCGGCATGGCGTCGGACGATTTGAAGACGCACCTGGACGCCGTGCGTACCTTCCTGTCGCTATGCTTTCACGCCCAGCCGGACCATGCCACCTTCGAACGCCTGCTGGCGAATGCCGCCATGGCTTCATGGACGATGACGAAGGCGACACCGTCGATGTCGGTGCACGCCGCGCAAAGCCTGCCAAAGGTGCGCGTGCCGCTGCTGGCGCTGTATGGCGCACGCGATGTGCTGGTGAATACCCAGCCGAGCCTGGCGCGGCTCAGGGAACTCAATCCGCGGATGCAGGCCAAGGTCTACGACAACGCCGGTCATGCGCCTTTCCTGGAAGAAGCGCAGCGCTTCAATCGCGACCTCGCAGCGTTTGTCGAGGCGGTACCGGCGCAGTAGTTCACTGCGCGCGCGCATCCGCCACGCGCGCGATGACCTTGATCTCGAACTGGAAGCCGTACAGCCACGTCACGCCGATGCCGGTCAGCGTTGGGTAGGGCGCCGTGCCCCAGTACTGCGCCGCGGTCTGCCAGATATGTTCGAACTGCGTGGCCGGATCGACCATGAACACGGTGACGTCGACCACGTCGGCGAACGAGCTGCCGGCGGCTTCCAGGATCGCGTTCAGGTTCTCGAAGGCGAGCCGGACCTGGGCGTCGAGTACGGGCTCCGGGGAACCGTCGGCGCGGCTGCCCACCTGGCCGGACACGAACAGGAAACCGTTCGACAGGATCGCCGGCGAATAGCGGTTCTTTTCGTACAGGGCCTGGCGGCTGGCGGGAAAGACGACGTGGCGGTGTGACATGGTGGACTCCTTTGACGGGTGCTGTGGACCCGTTGTGAACGATGCATCCACTGTAATGGCGCGCATTGCCGCAATAAACAGCCGAACTTGTCCTTCATTGTTTGTACAATACAAACAATCAATGTCGATGGGACAGGAGATGGATCGGTTCGATGCAATGCTGGCATTTGCGCGGGTGGTTGAAGCCGGCAGCTTCACCAGGGCGGCGCAGACGCTGCACATGAGCAAAACCACGGTGACGCAGCTGGTGCAGCAGCTCGAAGCGCGCCTGCGCGTGCGGCTGTTGAACCGCACCACGCGCAGGGTGAATCTGACCGCCGATGGCGCCATCTATTATGAGCGCGTGCTGCGCCTGCTGGCCGACCTGGACGATGCCGAGAGCGGCTTGTCCAGCGCGGCCAGGGCGCCGTCGGGACGCTTGCGGGTGGACGTGCCGAGTCCCCTCGCGCGCCTGATCCTGATCCCGGCGCTGCCGGCATTCCATGCGCGCTATCCGGACATCCAGATCGAGATGGGCGTCAGCGACCGCATGGTCGATCTGATCGGCGAACAGGTCGATTGCGTCATCCGCGGTGGCGTCATGCGCGACGTGTCGCTGCACGCCCGCCGCATTGGCGACCTGCAAATCGGCATGTATGCGGCGCCCGGCTACCTGGCGCGGGCCGGCGTGCCGGCGCACCCGAAAGAAATCGCAGCAGAACCGCATCGCGTGGTCGGTTTCCTCGGCGCCAGCACGGGCAGGATACTGACGTTCCCCATGCGCAAGGGCAAAGAGGAAGTCGACATCCAGGGCCGCGCCATCCTGGCAGTCGATGACGGTAACGCTTACCTGGAAGCCGGCCTGGCCGGCCTGGGTGCGTTGTGGCTGCTCGATTAGATGGCCAGGGCGCCTGTGGCCCGGGGCGACCTGGTGCGGCTGTTTGGCGACTGGCGGATAGCCCCAATGCCCCTGACGCTGGCCTACTCCCCCAACCGCCATGTCAGCGCCAGGCTGAGCGTCTTCATCGACTGGGTGGCGGAATTGATGGCGCAGCATGCGCCGCTGGTGGAAGAACCGCGAACGCGATGAACGCCGCTGTCGCCTGAACCTCCCGGACGTTTGCGCCACCTCAGCACCGGTTCGTACCGTGCGCCCCATGCATAAGCAAGTTCGGAAAACTTCGTTCACTTCGCTTATCCTGAAGCCTATGATCCGCACCTTCACGAAGGCTGAGCGGACACAATCCGCCGTGCCATCGTCCAAGGAGACCGTTCCATGCCGAGCCCCGCACTTTTCTCACTCATCGGCAACACGCCGCTGGTCGAACTGACCCAGTTCGATACCGGCCTGTGCCAGCTGTTCGTCAAACTCGAATCGCAAAACCCCGGCGGCTCCATCAAGGACCGCATCGGCCTGTCCATCATCGAGGCGGCCGAGCGGGATGGCCGGCTGCAGCCGGGCGGCACCATCGTCGAAGCCACCGCCGGCAACACCGGCCTGGGGCTGGCGCTGGTCGGGCGCCTGAAGGGCTACCAGGTACTGCTGGTGGTGCCGGATAAAATGTCCACCGAGAAGGTGCTGCACTTGAAGGCGCTGGGCGCCGACGTGCGCATGACGCGCTCGGACGTGGGCAAGGGCCATCCCGATTATTACCAGGACTACGCCGCGCGGCTGGCGCAGGAAACGCCGGGCGCATTTTTTGCCGACCAGTTCAACAATCCGGCCAATCCGCTCGCGCACGAAACCGGCACCGGCCCCGAAATCTGGGAACAGACCGGGCATGAGGTGCATGCCATCGTCGTCGGCGTCGGTTCATCGGGTACGCTTACCGGCCTCACGCGCTATTTCCGCGCAGTAGCGCCCGACGTCGAGTTCGTGCTGGCCGACCCGAAGGGATCGATCCTGGCGCGTTATGTCGACACCGGTCGCATTTCCGACAACCCCGGTTCCTGGGTGGTGGAGGGCATCGGTGAAGATTTCATTCCCGCCATTGCCGACCTGTCCGGCGTGCGCCGGGCCTACACCATCACCGACCAGGAAAGCTTCGACACTGCGCGCGACCTGCTGCGCGCCGAGGGCATCCTGGGCGGCTCCTCGACCGGCACCTTGCTTGCCGCGGCCCTCAAATACTGCCGCGAGCAGACGGTGCCGAAGCGTGTCGTCACGTTCGTCTGCGACACCGGCACCCGCTACCTGTCCAAGGTCTACAACGATGGCTGGATGGTCGACCAGGGCCTGTTGCGGCGCGACGCCACCCACGACCTGCGCGACCTGATCGGGCGCCGCTACGATAAGGGCGAAGTGGTCAGCGTTGCCTCCGACGATACGCTGCTGGTGGCCTTCAACCGCATGCGCGCGGCCGACCTGGCGCAGCTGCCGGTCATTTCGCGCGGCGAACTGGTGGGCATCATCGACGAATCCGATTTGCTGCTGGCCGTGCAGAACGACGCGGCCCGTTTCACCAGCCTGGTGGGCGCGACCATGACCACGCGCCTGGAAACGCTGCACCCCGATGCCGGCCTGGCCGCCTTGCGCGATACGCTCGACCGCGGCCTGACCGCGGTGGTGGCGGACGGCTCCAACTTCCACGGGCTCATCACGCGCTTCGACCTCCTCAACCATTTACGCAGGACGCTCCCGTGACCGACCACGCAAAAAACAAACTCGCCACCCGCGTAATCCACGCCGGCCAGGCGCCCGATCCCACCACCGGCGCCATCATGCCGCCGATTTACGCCACCTCGACCTTCGTCCAGCAAAGTCCGGGCGTGCACAAGGGTTTTGACTATGGCCGCTCGCACAACCCGACGCGGTTTGCGCTCGAGCGCTGCGTGGCCGACCTCGAGGGCGGAGCGCAAGCCTTTGCCTTCGCGTCCGGACTGGCTGCCATTTCCACGGTGCTCGAACTGCTCGACGCGGGTGCGCACATCGTGGCCGGCGACGATATGTATGGCGGAACGTACCGCCTGTTCGAGCGCGTGCGCCGGCGCAGCGCGGGGCTCGACTTCAGCTACGCCGACCTGACCAGCCCCGAGAACCTGCTGGCGGCGCTGCGGCCCGAAACGCGCATGGTATGGGTCGAAACGCCCACCAACCCGATGCTCAAACTGGCCGACCTGGCCGCGATTGCGGCCATCTGCCGCGAGCGCGGGATCATCGTCGTGGCCGACAACACCTTCGCCAGCCCGCTGGTGCAGCGCCCGCTCGAACATGGTGTCGACATCGTCGTCCACTCGATGACGAAATACCTGAACGGGCACTCGGATATCATCGGCGGCATCGCCATCGTCGGCAATGAGCCGCGCCAGGCAGCATGGCGCGAGCAGCTCGGCTTCCTGCAAAATTCGGTCGGCGCCATTGCCGGCCCGTTCGACAGTTTCCTGGCGCTGCGCGGCATCAAAACCCTGGCCATCCGCATGGAGCGCCACAGCGCCAGTGCACTCGACCTGGCGCGCTGGCTCGAGCAGCAGCCGGAAGTGCGCGCGGTGTTCTATCCCGGCTTGTCGTCGCACCCGCAGCACGAGCTGGCGCGGCGCCAGATGGACAGCTTCGGCGGCATTATTTCCCTCGACCTGCGCACCGACCTGGCCGGCGCGCGCCGTTTCCTCGAGCGCTGCGCCATTTTTGCGCTGGCCGAAAGCCTCGGCGGTGTCGAGAGCCTGATCGAGCATCCGGCGCTGATGACGCACGCGTCGATTCCCGCCGAACAACGGGCGCGCCTGGGCATTGGCGACGGCCTGATTCGCCTGTCGGTCGGCATCGAGGACGTCGACGATTTGCGCGCCGACCTGCGCCATGCCCTCGACGCCATCTAGGCCGCGCCGTTGAATCGGCATCCGTGGCTGCAGGGGTAAAATCTTCCCTTCCTGGCTGAATACGGAGCAACGATGCATGCGGTGAGCGAATGGGATTTGATCGGGCGCCTGGCGGTCTCGGCGCTGCTGGGAAGTTTTATAGGCTACGAACGCGAACGGCTGGCCTGGGCCGCGGGTTTGCGCACCCACATGCTGGTCGCGGTCGGCTCGACGCTGGTGATGATCGTGTCCGCGTATGGTTTCACCGATGTGACCGGGCCAGGAATTTCACTGGACCCGTCACGCATGGCCGCGCAAGTCGTGTCCGGCATCGGTTTCCTGGGCGCCGGCGCGATCCTCGCGCGCGGGGAGGTGGTGCGGGGCCTGACGACGGCGGCGAGCGTCTGGTCGGTGGCCGGCATCGGCCTGGCCGTCGGTGGCGGCCTGTATATCCCCGCCGTGGCGGCGACCGCCATCATCCTGGTCATCCTGGCCGGCATCAAACCGCTCGAACGGCGTTTCATCGGGACCCGCCAGCCGCGCGCGCTGATGATTTTTGCCGACCGCGACGCATTGTCGCTGCCGAAGCTGCACGAGGCGCTCGGTTCCGGCAGCGCGCGCGTGCAGGGTTTCGTCCTGCGCCCGAAGGCCAGCGCGCCGGACATCGACCAGATCCAGATCACCTTTGCGCGCCTGAGCGCCACGCAGTTTGGCGCCATCACCCAACGGCTCACCGATTTGCCTGGCGTGCGCGAAATCGTGGAGCAGGATGCGGCACCGTGAATGAAACCAATATGGGTATGCGTAAATAGTCTTTCTCAAAATTGGTGCAGCGCGCCATACTGGACGCGTCTCCTCCCCGGTCTTGAGAAAGGACGTGGGCTTGAACCCGCCACATCGCGGGTTTTTTTTCGCGCTCTGCGCGTTGGTTGAACAGCAACGCGGCATGGGCCCCGGCGTTCGACGGGGTGACGGCTCTGCGGCCAACGCGCTGGACGCAAGCAGAGTGTTTTTTACGCGATGATTTGGCGCTGCATCAGAGCCGTGCCGCGCCGCGGTTTTTGATGCCTCGCGCATCGTTGTTGTGCTTATTCGGTAAGATGGTTTTATTCGTTTGATGTGAAACCGATCAACCGTCCATTCGTGCCTGGAGCAGCCACGCGTCCTTCGCCACCGCGCCAGTGCAGTGATCCATCCCTTGTCAAGGAAACGTGCCGTGGCTACTTTTGATATTGCAGGTATCGTCGAATCGCTTCACCAGGCGCGCCACGTGTGGCGCGTATCGCAGGGCCGCGCCAGCGACTCGGGTGGCCGCGAGTTCCCGTCGCGCGATGCGCTCGCCGCCATCATCGAGAGCCTCAAGGGCGTGCTGTTCCCGATGCGCCTGGGCCCGCCCGACCTGCGCCAGGAAAGCGAAGATTTTCACGTGGCGCACGCACTCGACGGCGCCTTGCACGCCTTGCTGAAACAGGTGCGGCGCGAACAGAAATACAAGGCGCTGCTGTCGCACGTCGACGGCGCCGGCGCCGACGAAGCCGCGCTGGCCGCGGTGCGCACCTTCGCCGCGGCGCTGCCGGGCATCCGTACCTTGCTCGACAGCGATGTGCTGGCCGCCTACCAGGGCGACCCGGCGGCGCGCAGCGTCGATGAAGTGCTGCTGTGCTATCCCGGCGTGCTGGCCATGATCCATTACCGCCTGGCGCACCAGCTGTATCTGCTCGACCTGCCGCTGCTGGCGCGTATCGTGGCCGAACTGGCGCACGCCGCCACCGGCATCGACATCCACCCGGGCGCCACCATCGGCGCGGGCTTCTTCATCGACCACGGGACCGGCGTGGTGATCGGCGAGACGGCCATCATCGGCGAGCGCGTGCGCGTCTACCAGGCCGTCACGCTGGGTGCCAAGCGCTTCCCGGTGGAAGCCGACGGCAAGCTGCAGAAAGGCCTGCCGCGCCATCCGGTGGTCGAAGACGATGTCGTCATCTATGCCGGCGCCACCATCCTCGGACGCATCACGCTGGGCAAGGGCGCTGTCATCGGCGGCAATGTCTGGCTGACGCAGGACGTGCCGGCGGGCGGGCGCATCGCGCAGGCCGAATCGCGGACGGGCGCATCGGCCAATGGCATGGGGGCCGGATGACATCGGGTGCGATGGGCCCGGAGTGACGATGGCGAAAGCGCCTTGAAAAACGATCGCGCCGCCAGAGGCGCTGCGGGACGAGGGCAGCCCATCGTTGCCACGACCCAGGGCTCGAACGTGCAGGCCGGCGGTGCCCGTGCAGCTATGCCGCCGGCAGCGGCTTCTCCGGGGCGACATCCGTCGCGAGCCGTTGCATCAGCGCGACGAAACTGGCGACGCTGGCGCTGCGGATCGGGTGGCACGCGATGCCGCGCCGCGCGCAGGCCTGTTTCGCCACGTGCATGGCATTGTGGCTGATGCAGTCGATCGGGAATACCACCATCTGGGCGCGCGGCAGCATCGTGGCCAGCAGGCCGTGGCGGTCTTCGATGCCGCCGTCATGCACCAGCAGTTCGCCGCCCGCGGTGGCCACCATCTTGCCCAGCCGCTCCGCACAGCCGGGACGCCCGCCTACGTACAGCACGCACTTGCCGTCCAGCGCCGGCAGGGCGGTCTTGCCGTCGCCGGCGTGACAGCTGCTGCTTTCCGCAAAAGCATGTTCCAGCGCGCCCAGCTCCAGGCGCGCGGTTTCGAGTTCATCGCGGGTCGCGTGGAAGTCGGCTTGCAGCGCATCGTACCGGGCTTGCTGGGCTGCTTGCCGGTGCTCGGCCTCCTGCCGGCGCGCAGCATGCAGCGAGAGTCTTTCTTCGCGGTCGGCGAGGGCGGCGCGCAGTTGCGTCATTTCCAGCAGGAGCGGTCCGGGTGCCGCGTCGCTGTCGCGCTGCGCCTGCAGCCGGCGCGCCTGCGCCGCCAGTTCCGCCTGCGCGGCCGCATGCTGGGCGCCGGCTGCGTTCAGGCGGGCCTGCAGGGCCGCATTGGCTTGCCTGAGCCGCGTGGTTTCTTCTTCCAGCGCCGCCACGCGGCGGATGTCCGCGCGGTTCGCCGCCCCCACCAGGTGCGACAGCATGTGCACTTCGCCGAACGCCTGCGAACGCAAGGGAAACGTGCTGTCGGGATGGGTCATCAGGGCCCAGTAGGCGCCCGGCACATCGCCTTGGGCCAGCGCATCCTGCCACAGTGTCTGCAGCGTCTTGTCGCCTTGCGCGGTGCGGAACTTCTTGATGGCCAGCGCGTGGCGCGCATCCAGTGCCTTGTTGAGTTCCTTGGCCACGATGCCGCCGCCGGTGGACAGGTTGACCGCCGTATGATGGATCTCGACATCGGTGGCATCCTTGCCCGACAGCTGCGGCACGTAGCGCCCGATGAGCTTGCGCAGCTCGGCGGTGGACAGGCAGGTGCCGATGATGGAACAGTGGATGTTCGCATCCAGGTCCATCAGCCGGGCGCGCCGGGCCGGCGCGGCGACGACCTTGCCCGCAGCTTTTGCGTCTGGCGCTCCCGCCGGGCAGCATTCCTTCTCGCACTGCACGGGCTGGCGCGTTCCAAAGACGGGGCGGGTATCGTGCTGCGGCACGGCGGCGGGAGGGAACAAAAATGACATGGCTTCAATCCTGAATGAGAATCATTATCATGTAGAATAATCCGTTTTCCATCACGCCGCAATACAAACCGCGCCCCGGACCGGTCAGAAGCTGGCGAAATCGGTGTCCTTCTGCAGGCTGGCCATGTCGATGACATAGCGGAAGCGCACTTCGCCGTCGATGACCTTTTTGTACGCGTCATTGATGTCCTGGATCGCGATGAGCTCGATTTCGGGTCCAATATTGTGCTTGGCGCAGAAATCGAGAATTTCCTGCGTCTCGGCGATGCTGCCGATGAGCGAACCGGCCACGCTCCTGCGGTGGAACGCCACTTCCTGGTTGTTCACGCCGGCCAGCGGCTCGAGCGCGCCCACCACGCACAGCGTCGCATCGCGTTTGAGCAGAGCCACGAACGGGTTCACGTCATGCTTTTCCGGCACCGTGGACAGGATCAGGTCGAAGGAGGAGGCCAGGGTTTCGAGCGCATCCTTGTCCGTCTCCAGCACGCCTTGCACACCCAGTTTCCCGGCCTCGTACAGTTTCTCTTTCGTGCGCGTGAAGACCGTCACTTCGGCCCCCATGGCCTTGGCGATTTTCGCTGCCATATGCCCCAGTCCGCCGAAGCCGAGTATGCCGACCTTATCGCCGGCCTTGACGCCCCAGTGTTTCATCGGCGAGTAGGTCGTGACGCCGGCGCACAGGATGGGCGCGGCGACCTCGGGCTTCAGGCCGGCCGGGATTTTCAGCACGAAGTCTTCGTTGACGACCAGCACATCGGAGTAGCCGCCGTAGGTATTCTCGCGGCCGTAGACGTTCTGCTGGCCTGGCGCCTGTTTGGCCGGGACCATCGGGCCGTTGTACGTGGCGAGCCAGCTGTTCGGGCATTCGCAATAATTTTCTTCGCCGTTTTTGCACGGCTCGCACTGGCGGCAACTGTCGATCATGCAGCCGACGCCGACGATGTCGCCCACCGCATGCTTGCTGGCGCTGGCGCCGGTTCTGGTCACGCGTCCCACCACCTCATGGCCCGGCACGCAGGGGTAGACCGTGTTCGACCATTCATTCCTGGCCTGGTGGATGTCCGAGTGGCACACGCCGCAGAACAGCACGGCGATCTCGACGTCGTGCGCGCCGGGTTCTTCCCGTTCGAAGGACACCGGTTTGAGTTTCGTGAAGGAATGCTGCGTGGCGTAGCCTTTGGATGTGATCATTGCGTTCTCCTTGAATGGGTAAAAACAGATGAGTGAGCCCAGAATGTGAAAAAACCCGCACGGGGCGGGTTTCTTTTCAGTGAGACGGCGTGGCTCAGCGCCCGGGCTTCATTTCGTCGGCAATTTCATCGCCGCCGCCCTGGTTTTCCGTCATGTCGGCGCCGGCCGAGGCTGGCACTTCGTCACCCGTCCGCGCTGCCTGCGGTGGCTGGCCCAGTGCGCCGCCGACGCCAGGGTCGACAGCTTCACCGGCGGATTTGACGGCGCCTTCCGGCGGCGGCGCATTGTAGTCGGGCGTCTGCAAAGCGGCTTCGCCGACCACCTTGTCGGCTTCTCCGCGGGCGGCGGGATCGGCAGGGTGGGTGGGAATCGGTCGCTGGCCTTCGGGCCGGATGTCTTCGTTGATCGTCATGTTGGCTCCTTATTTGATAGCTTGATGATAACGAATCGCGCAGCAACCGGCATTCTGTTGCCGTGCGTCCAGCCGTGCAGGGCGGGGCCGGGCAGGTTGCCCGGCCGGCTGCCTTCAGGACAGGCGCACCGCCAGCGCGGCCAGTGTCAGCAGCAGGACCGGCAGCGTCAGCACGATGCCGACGCGGAAATAATAGGTCCAGGAGATGCGGATGTCGCGCGCCGCCAGTACGTGCAGCCAGAGCAGCGTGGCCAGGCTGCCGATCGGCGTGATCTTCGGGCCCAGGTCGCTGCCGATCACGTTCGCATACACCATCGCTTCGCGTACCGCGCCGTGGGCGCTGGTGGCGTCGATCGACAGCGCGCCGATCAACACCGTCGGGAGGTTGTTCATGACCGAGGACAGGGCGGCGGTGAGGAGGCCCGTGCCCAGCGCCGCGCCCCAGACGCCGTACTGCGCACAGGCGTTCAGCGCTGCCGTCACCAGGCCGGTCAGGCCGGCGTTGCGCATGCCGTACACGACCAGGTACATCCCCAGCGAGAAAATCACGATGTGCCAAGGCGCGTCGCGCAGGACCGCGACCGTCTGGATCTGCTTGCCCTGCGCCGCGGCGGCCAGCAGGAGGACGGCGCCGACGCCGGCCACGGCGCTGATCGGCACGCCCAGCGGCTCGATCCAGAAGAAGCCGGCCAGCAGCAGGCCGAGCACGCCGAAGCCGGTATAAAACGTCGCGCGGTCGTGGATGGCGTCGGCGGGCAGGCGCAGGTCGGCCATGTCGTAGGTGGCCGGGACATCGCGCCGGAAAAACCACAGCAGCACGCCCAGCGTGGCCAGCACCGCCACCACGTTCACCGGCGCCATCACCGACGCGTAGCGCGCAAAGCCGATGTCGAAATAATCGGCCGAGACGATATTGACCAGGTTCGACACCACCAGCGGCAGGCTGGCGGTATCGGCAATGAAGCCGGCCGCCATCACGTAGGCCAGCGTGGCCCTGGGGGAAAAGCGCAGCGCGCGCAGCATCGCGATGACGATGGGCGTGAGGATCAGCGCGGCGCCGTCGTTGGCGAAAATGGCCGAGACCACCGCGCCCAGCAAGACCAGCAGCACGAACAGGCGCCGGCCGCGGCCGGCGCCCCAGCGCGCCACGTGCAGCGCGGCCCATTCGAACAGGCCGGCTTGATCGAGCAGCAGGCTGATGACGATCAGCGCGACGAAGGTGCCGGTGGCGTTCCAGACGATGTGCCAGACGGTGGGGATGTCGCCCAGGTGGATCACGCCGGCCACCAGCGCGGCCAGGGCGCCGGCGGCCGCGCTCCACCCGATGCCGAGGCCACGCGGTTGCCAGATGACGAAGACGAGGGTGATGGCGAAGATGGCGAACGCGGTCAGCATGTGCCGCTGCCAGGTTTGCTTGCCAGATACATTTGTGCAAATACAAAATCAGGCATAATGCTGCATGGTCCCGGGTAGGTGATGCGATGGGGTGCTACAAGTCGGCCAGCGGGACGCTGCCGGCATCGGCGTCGGCGTCCAGCAGCGAGATCAGTGTGCCCAGGTCGGCTTCCAGGCGCGCCAGTATGGCAGGGTCGAGCCCGCTCAGTGCGTCGGGCAGCACGCCGGCAAACGGCGCCGGTGCGCGCGCCAGCACTTGCGCACCGGCGTCCTGCACATGCAGCGCCACGGTGCGCCGGTCGGGACCGTCGCGCAGGGTGGCCACCATGCCGCGTTCGAGCAGCCCGCGTACCAGGTTGCTGGCGGTGGACTGCTTGATGTCGAGCGTGCGCGCCAGTTCCTTGACGCCGATGCCAGGCTGGTCGCGGATGACGCTCAGCGCCCAGACCTGGGCGCCGCCGAGGCCGGCGGACTGCTCGACCTGGCGGAAGTGGGTTTTGACGGCATTGAAGACGACGCGGAACTGGCGCAGCACGCGCGCCGGCGTGGCGCCAGGCGGGGATGGCTGGTCGGATTGGGTGGATGACAGGGACATAAGTGGATCATAGCGGAAACGAGGGGGCGCCGGAAAGCGGGGCCGGGGAACGAACCGGGCACAGCATGGCAGTGGCCCTGCGCCGTGAAATGGCGGACTGGCGCCTGTGGTGGGCGCGCGGGGTCGTCGTGCTGGCGGCGATCGTCGCCGGCCTGACCATCGTTGGCTTCACCTGGCTGACCGAGCATGCGTTCGACCTGTTTGTCATGGGCCGTGAATGGTGCTGGTGGGCGCCGCTGGTCTGGACACCGGCGTGCACCGCGCTGATCGTCTGGTGCACGCGCCGCTTCGCACCCGGCGCCGCCGGTTCCGGCATCCCGCAGGTGATGGCGGTGCTCGATCCCGGTTACGAGCCCGCGCAGGTGGGCCGCCTGGTATCGCTGCGCCTGTCCATCGCCAAGATCGTGCTGACCTCCTGGGGCGTGCTGGCCGGCCTGTCGCTGGGCCGCGAAGGGCCGTCGGTGCAGATCGCCGCCGGCATCCTGCTGCAGGCCAAACGGTTCATGCCGGCCCGGTCCACCGTCAGTGCGCACAGCCTGCTGGTGGCCGGCGGCGCGGCCGGTATCGCCGCCGCGTTAAACACGCCGCTGGCAGGGGTCATGTTCGCCATCGAGGAACTGGCGCGCCGCCCCGAGCAGCGCAGCAGTGGCCTGATCATCGCCGCGATCGTCATGGCCGGCGTGATCGCGGTGTCGGCGCACGGCAACGGCACGTATTTCGGCATCATCCACGCCGCCGCCATCGACATGTCGCTGCTGCTGCCCGGCTTGCTGGTGGCGCTGGCGGCGGGCGCCGCGGGCGGCTTGTTCTCGCGCCTGCTGCTGGCATCCCTGGGCGGGCGCGGGCGCGATGTGTTCAGCCGCCTGCGCGCGGCGCGCCCGGTGCTGTTTGCCGGTGCGTGTGGCCTGGTGGTCGCCATCATCGGCGTCGTCAGCGCCGGCGCCACCTTCGGCAGCGGTTATGCGTCGACGCGCACGATGGTCGATGGCGCCACCGGCCTGCCGCCGATCTATACGCTGCTCAAATTCCTGGCCACGTGGATCACGACCTGGTCCGGCGCACCGGCCGGCATCTTCGCGCCGTCGCTGGCGATCGGCGCGGCCATCGGCAACGACATCGCCATGCTGACCGCGCACACGCAGGTGCCGGCGCTGATCGCGCTGGGCATGGTCGGCTTCCTGGCGGCCGTCACGCAGGCGCCGCTGACCTCTTTCATCATCGTGATGGAGATGGTCGACGGCCACGCGATGGTGCTCAGCCTGATGGCCTGCGCGCTGGTGGCCACGGTGGTCGCGCGCGTCATCAGTCCGCCGCTGTATCCGGGCCTGGCCCGGCTGCAGTCAGGCCGCCTGTAACTGCGCCGGCGCGCGCAGCTGGAAGCCGGGCGTGGCGGCAAACAGGTCGGCGGTCCATTCGACGAACACGCGCACCTTGGCCGACAGGTGGCGGTTCTGCGGATACACGACGTTGACCGGCAGCGGTACGGTGGTCCAGTCGGGTAGCAGCGCCACCATCCTGCCGTCCGCGACGAGGTGGTCGACCGCATAGCCCGGCGCCTGGATGATGCCCAGGCCGCTTGTGCCGGCGCGCATGTAGGCCACGGAATCGTTGACGGCCAGGTTCGACGGGTTGACGGTGACGATGGTTTCGCCGTCCTTGGCAAAATCCCAGTCGAAGATCTTGCCGGTCTTGGACGAGAAAAAATTGATGCAGCGGTGCCGGACCAGGTCGTGCGGGTGGCGCGGCGTGCCGTGCGCGGCCAGGTAGGCGGGCGTGGCGCAAGTGACGAACTGCAGCACGCCGATGCGCCGCGCCACCAAATTCGAATCGGGCAAGATGCCGCCGCGGATGGCGCAGTCGACCGCTTCCTCGACCAGGTCGACCGGGCGGTCTCCGCAGCCCAGTTCCAGCGCGATGTCCGGGTAGCGCGCAAAGAAGTCAGGCAGGGCGGGCATGATGATGTCGGCCGCGATCGCGGTCGAACAATCCACGCGCAGGCGCCCGCGCGGGCTGGCGCGGTTGCGCGACAGCGAATCCTCGGCCTCGCGCACATCCGACAGGATCTGCAGGCAGCGCTCGTAATAAGCGGCGCCATCCGACGTCACGCTGACGTTGCGCGTGGTGCGATGCAGCAATTTCACCGAGAGTGATTTTTCCAGCGCCTGGACCATCGTCGAAACCGATGCCTTGGGCAGCTGCATGTGCTCGGCCGCGCGCGTAAACCCGCCCGCGTCAACGACCTGTACAAACACTTCCATAGCCAGCAATTTATTCATAATCATCCGTATTGTTCATGGATTTGAACAATCAATTCGTCGTTACCATCTTTATCATAGCCTGTAACCGGTATAAAGTGGCATCACTGACCAAAAGGTACAGTCCAGTGAAGCCAGACGGCACAAGAGAAGGAGCAGGACCATGCGAATCAAGGATGCAATTATTACTGTCGGCGCTGTTGCGCTGAGCCTCACCACGATGACAGGCATGGTCCATTCCACGCAATTCCAGCAGGCCGCGGCGGTAGAAACGAGTGGTTTTGATGCACTCGCACATACGCTGTTCGCCCATGGTGGCGCCACTGCGCCGGCCACGAAAGCCGTACCGGGAGCGCACGGTGAATAGTGGCGGCGGCATGCCGGAACCCGTCATCCGTTCCCTCGAGGTGCACGGCGCCGACGGTCCGCTCAAGGCGCGCCTGTACAGCCTGGATGCATCGAAAGCAAAAAAAGACAGCTTGCTGGTGTTCTTTCACAGCGGCGGTTTCGTCGGTGGCGACCTGGATGAAGCCGATACCTTCCTGCGCCACCTGAGCAGCGCCCTGTCCGGCCAGCACCTGGTGCTGGCGTCATGCTACACGCTGGCCACGACGAAGCCGTTCCCGGCTGCCGTGGAAGACGCCCACGCCGTGCTGGCCTGGGCCCGCAAGAACAAGGCCAAGCTGGGCTGGAACGGCAAGCGCCTGGTGGTATCCGGCATCGAGGCCGGCGCCAACCTGGCCGCCGTGGCGGCCCTGATGGCACGCGACCGCGGCGGACCGGAACTGGACGGCCAGATCCTGATCATGCCGATGCTCGATCCCGGCATGACCACCTGCTCGATGCGCGACGTCAAACTCGACGAGGGCATGGCTGAAGTGGCCGATACGTGCGCCGCCAGCTACCGCGGTTACCTGCCGAACGGCACCGATCGCGCGCACCCGTACGCGTCGCCGCTGCGCTCGAGCCGCTTGCGCAGCCTGCCGCAGGCGCTGATCCTGTCGGCCGAAGACGACCCATTGCGTGACGAGGCTGAACAATACGCCGCCAAATTGTCCGCAGCGGGCGTCAGCACTACCTTGCGCCGGCTGAGTCCGGCGCGGTTGGAAGAGCCGGATGCGCGCAATGAGTGCGCGTGCCGCCACCTGGTTCTGGATGAAATCGTGCGCTTTTTGAGCGCTTTCGACAATGCTGCTCCCACCGGCGTGGTGCCCATGGACAGTCCCCCTGCGTTGATCTGATCAACTAAAAACCGTTGCTGGTCCGGCGCGCTCGCGTAGCGCGACGGCCACTCTATTGCCCCTTGTAGTGCGTTCCCTGGCCTTGGCCAGGATGGCAAGGCGCATCTTTTTGCCGTATCCATTAGTAGTTCAATAACAAAATAGGACATGTCCATGACCTCCACCACTTCCTTCCAATTTGCCATTCGTCCTTTGGCGGCGGCACTTGCCGTCGCCGGCCTGGCTGCCTTCAGCCTGGCCGGTTGCGGCCCTTCGGCCAGCCAGGCTGCCCCACAGGCTGCGTCCGCGGGCGGTCCGCCCGTGACGGCCGCGGCTGTCGTCGAGCGCAGCATCGACGAGACCCAGGAATTTTCCGGCCGCCTGGAAGCGGTGGACCGGGTCGACATCCGGGCCCGCGTCGGCGGCTTCATCACCTCGGTCAACTTCAAGCCGGGCAGCCTGGTGAACAAGGGCGACGTCCTGTTTGTCATCGACACCCGTCCGTTCCAGGCTGAAGCCAACCGCGCCGAAGCGGCGGCAGTATCGAGCCGCGCCAAGGCCGACCTGGCCCGCATCGAACTGAAGCGCTCCGAAAAGCTGGTGGCCGACAAGGCCATCGCCCAGCGCGAAGTGGACTCGGCCTCGTCGAGCCTGAAGCAGCTCGACGCCGATGCCAAGGCTGCCCAGGCATCGCTGGAAACGGCGCGCCTGAACCTCGCTTACGCCCAGGTCACCGCGCCGATTTCCGGACGCGTATCCAAAGCTGAAATCACGCCAGGCAACCTGGTCGATCCGACCGCGATCCTGACGTCGGTGGTCTCGACCAAGAACATCTACGCCAGTTTCGACGGCGACGAAGCGACCTACGTGCGCGTCGCGAAACAGGCGCAGAGCGGCAAACCGGTGACGGTCAATGTCGGCCTGGTAGGCGAAGAGGGCTTCCCGCACCATGGCAAGCTCGAATTCGTCGACAACCAGCTCGACGCCCGCACCGGCAGCGTGCGCATGCGCGCCACGTTCGACAATGCCGACGGCGCGATGGCGCCGGGGCTGTTCGCCCGCGTCCAGATCAGTGGCGGCAGCGCGCAGAACGCCTTGCTCGTGGCCGACCGCGCCATCGGCACTGACCAGAGCCGCAAGTTCGTGGTCGTGGTCGATCCAAAAGGCACGGCCGAGTACCGCCCGGTGACGCTGGGACCGATCGTCGATGGCCTGCGCGTCGTACGCACCGGCCTCAAAACGGGTGAAAAAGTCGTGGTCGACGGCCTGCAGCGCGTGCGCCCGGGTTCCCCGATCACGGCGCAGACCGTCCAGATGACCGCCAGTAACGCGCCGGCCAAGGACGGCGATAAAGACGGCGGCAAGGACGGCGCCAAGCTGGCCGCGGCCGACTCCAAGTAAGGAACAATAAAATGAATATTTCACGCTTTTTCGTCGACAAGCCGATTTTCGCGGCTGTCCTCTCCGTCATCGTGTTCGTCGCCGGCCTGATCTCGATCTTCCGGCTGCCGATTGCGGAATACCCTGAAGTGGTGCCACCGTCGATCGTGGTGCACGCCCAGTATCCGGGGGCTGATCCGAAGGTGATTGCCGAGACGGTCGCCACGCCGATCGAACAGGAGATCATCGGCGTCGAGGGCATGCTGTACATGACCTCGCAAAACACTTCCGATGGCGCGCTGCAGCTGACCGTCACCTTCAAGATCGGCACCAACGTCGAGCAGGCCGAAACGGCCGTGCAGAACCGCGTCCAGCGCGCGCTTCCGCGCCTGCCGGAAGAAGTGCGCCAGATCGGTGTCACCACGGTGAAAAGCTCGCCGAACATCACGATGGTGGTCCACCTGAATTCGCCGGACGGCCGTTATGACGACCTGTACCTGCGTAATTACGCCACGCTGAACGTCAAGGATCAGCTGATGCGGATCGCCGGCATGGGCGACGTCCAGGTCTTCGGCTCGGGCGACTACTCGATGCGCGTCTGGCTCGATCCGCAGAAAGTTGCGGGACGCAACCTGACCGCCACCGATGTCGTGAACGCCATCCGCGAGCAGAACGTGCAGGTCGCCGCCGGTGTCGTCGGCCAGGGTCCATCGAAGGACGCCGACTTCCAGCTGACCGTGAAAACGCAGGGCCGCCTCAGCTCCATCGAGGAGTTCGGCAATATCGTCGTCAAGACCAGTGCCGATGGCGCCACCACGCTGCTCAAAGACGTGGCGCGCCTGGAAATGGGCTCGAACTCGTACGCCCTGCGCTCGCTGCTGAACAACAAATCGGCGGTCGCACTGCCGCTGTTCCAGTCCCCGACCGCGAACGCGCTGCAACTGTCGACCGACGTGCGCGCCAAGATGGCCGAACTGTCGAAAGACTTCCCGCAGGGGATGGAGTACAGCATCGTGTACGACCCGACCCAGTTCGTGCGTGAGTCGATCGAGTCGGTGATCCATACGCTGATCGAAGCGATTGTCCTCGTGGCCATCGTCGTGATCGTGTTCCTGCAGACCTGGCGCGCTTCCGTCATTCCGCTGCTGGCCGTGCCGGTGTCGATCGTCGGTACCTTTGCCGTGATGCTGGGCTTCGGTTTTTCGATCAACACGCTGTCGCTGTTCGGCCTTGTGCTGGCGATCGGTATCGTCGTCGATGACGCCATCGTGGTGGTGGAGAACGTCGAGCGCAATATCGAGAACGGCTTGAGCCCGCACGATGCAACCGTCCAGGCCATGAAGGAAGTATCGGGCCCGATCATCGCCATCGCGCTGGTCCTGTGCGCCGTGTTCGTGCCGATCGCGTTCGTCTCCGGCCTGACCGGCCAGTTCTACCGCCAGTTCGCACTGACCATCGCCATTTCGACCGTCATCTCGGCGTTCCTGTCGCTGACGCTGGCCCCGGCCCTGTCGGCGGTGCTGCTCAAACCCCACGGCGCCAAGAAGGATGTGCTGACGCGCGGGATGGATAAGGTGTTCGGCGGCTTCTTCAAGGTCTTCAACCGCGTCTTCGGCCGTGCTTCGCACAAGTACGAAGGCGGCGTGCAGGGCGTCCTGAAGCGCAAGAGCGCCTCGCTCGGCGTCTACGCGCTGCTGGTCATCGGTGCCGTGTTCATGTTCAAGGCCGTGCCGCCAGGCTTCGTGCCGGCGCAGGACAAAGGCTACCTGATCGGTTTTGCGCAGCTGCCCGATGCAGCCTCGCTCGACCGCAGCGACGCCGTGATCCGCAAGATGTCCGACATTGCCCGCCAAATTCCCGGCGTGGATTCGGCCATCGCCTTCCCGGGCCTGTCGATCAACGGCTTTACCAATGCGCCCAACGCCGGCATCGCGTTCATCAGCTTGAAGCCGTCGTCGGAACGCCATGGCCAGGCCGAGAGCGCTGAAGGCATCTCCGCGGAGATCAACAAGCGCATGGGTGTCATCCAGGATGCATTCGTGATGGTGCTGTCGCCACCGCCAGTGAACGGGCTCGGTACGACGGGCGGCTTCAAGATGATGATCGAAGACCGCAGCAACGTCGGCTACGATGAACTGAACAAGGCCGTCCAGGCATTCATGGGCAAGGCCGCGACCGACAAGCGCCTGGCTGGCGTGTTCTCGGGCTACCAGATCAACGTGCCGCAGCTGTTCGCCGACATCAACCGCGTCAAAGCGAAACAGCTGGGCGTGCCGCTGTCCGAGATCAACCAGGCCTTGCAGATCAACCTGGGTTCCCTGTATGTCAACGACTTCAACCAGTTCGGCCGTACCTACCAGGTGCGCGTGCAGGCTGACGCGCCGTTCCGTTCGCAGCGCGAGCAGATC
>Ga0265780_10002048_pt1 | contig 27878 bp, 24 predicted proteins | sample P1T30metagenome_FD_192432 | JGI IMG/M metagenome (GOLD analysis project Ga0265780, IMG submission 192432) | Plant litter microbial communities from East Loma Ridge, Irvine, California - P1 T30 | ecosystem: Environmental > Terrestrial > Plant litter > Unclassified | place: USA: California...
AAGATATGTAACTCCCTGCACATAGACGGCGCGCAGATACGCGGCGCGCTGAAGCTGCTCCTGGGCAAATCGTTCGTGCCAGAGGAAGCGAAAATGAGTGTTGCAGTGCCGTGGCGTTCGAATTTGGCGCACGCTTCGTCTTTGGTGGTCTTGCTGGTGAGCAGCCAGAGAGGGAGTGCGGGGTGCTGATTTGAGTGATTGCGCGTAGCAGCCCGTGTAAGTGTGGCCATTCTGGTGCCACAGACGCACGAATGACTTGAGGTGCCAGAGGTGGCTGTAGATCTAGTCGCGTAGCTCGCGACGCAGGGCGAGGTGGTACATGTGATTGGGTACTGGTATGGTGCCGTTGGCGAGGATATTGAAAGGCGATTCCATGGTATTCGGCGGCGGGTGGAGGGTGAGGTGCAAGAAACTGGAGGTCAGGGTCTGCGACGATGTCTCTTCGGATTGATGCAAACGCGCATTTCCTTCATCGAAGCGACTGAGTGAATTTGCGGATTCTGGCGTGTTTGAACGTGAACAGATTTATGAGAATGTTCTTTACCGTGACACACCAAGACTCGAGAGATATAAGAGCAGCAAAGGGGGAGAAGGTTCAAAAAGCGTCAAATAAACTTCGTACACACATCACATCACCTCCATATCCCAAGACCTCATCCCCAATACCAATTCAACCCTGCCACGAAAACGCCAGCTCCCCAACCCTCTCCTCCCCACCTACTCTCCACTCCCCAAATCCGCGCTAAAATCCCTCCGAATAACCAACTCCTCAAACCCCTCCTGACTCTCAATCGCCAACCCCTTCTCATTCGCCAAATGCAGCAAACAAATAAAGCAAAAGCTCGTCGAAAGATCAGCCATTGCTTTCTCAGGATACACGTCTTGTAAGCCGTTGACAACGGACGTGAATGTGAGGGAGCCGTCGACGGCTTTGGCGGCGGGGTCCGAGGCGAAGGTGGAGGTGGGTGGGGCGGTGATCTGTGGTTGTGGGTTAGTTGATGGGATAAGGGTAGGGTTGGATGGGCTTACGTCTTCGAGTCCGATGCCTTTCCAGAGTTCGTCTTTTAGGCGCTTGACGTCTACTTTCTTTGCGACGCGCGCGTACTGCACGTACTCGGGTCTAAAGCGCCTACTCTGTGTCACTAGCTGTGCGCCGAATGCATCTTGCTGTGAGCTCGGTAGCACGCCATCAAGGGGCTGTGACGCTTCCGGTCCGTCGGTAGGTGGTGGCGAGAAGTGATCGCGCGCATCGGCAAAGTCGTCGTCGTCTTCGCTGGGGCCGCCTGGAAGGGGTAGACCGTCGTCTTGGAAGAAGTCTGCGTCGTAGTTACCCTGCACCGCGCCGTCTTCTTCGGCGGGGGCGTCTTGGTTGGCCCAGTACGCTTCATCCACGTCGCCGTGTAGAGGTGGTGGGGGATTTTGGGGTTGTGCACGGCGTGCTTGGAGGCGGGAGCCCATGCGTGCTTTGGGCTTGAGGAAGAGGCGGAGGAGTTGGCGGGAGTTGAAGTGTTTGTCGTCTGGAAGTAGATTGCGAGTCTTGGACTTCCATTGTGCTTTTGGTAGCGAGATGGTGGAGTTCGTGGTTGCCGATGTGTAGAGGAGATCTGCCGTGCTTTGTGTCATGGGTGCAGCAAAGTCGATCTCGAAAGGCTCCTTCTCTTTCCGCTTTGTAGCTGGTGTTGCTTTGCCGACTTCCTTGACGCGCTGGATGCGCCAATGCTCAGGGCCTGCCCAGTTCTTCTTAAGAGCCTGGTCGAAGTAGCTGAGCATGTTCTCGGTTTCTTGGTCGCGGCCGTGGTTCATGGACAGTCTGTATTGTGCACCATCGGCGGCCATGGTTCCCTCTGCACCTTCAGCGCCCTCTTCCTCGCCGTCTCCGAGACCCATCGTGTGCACTCGTGCTTGTGGATCTCTAATTGCCTCTCGTGCCCAGACCTCACCACCCTCACCAAAACCGGTCTCTGGAGGGAGGTCGAAGCCACCCATATTGATGTCATCGTCATCGTCAAAGCCCATGGGGTTCTCGTCGTCCAGGAAGAGACCTGATTGGTTGCCTGCCGCCTCTTCCTCATTCTTGTTCTCATCGTCACGCGAGTCTTCGGGCGCTTTGAGGAATGGAAGGTCCATAGACCCGTTGACATCACCAAGATCGAACGTCTTCATCGAAGGACAGATGTCCTGCTCATCCAGGCGCAGAAGGTCTGGAAAGTACTTGGTGGCCAGAGAGGAGATGTCGATCTCAATGTCATCGGTTGCCTGTGGCTCTTCCGTCTCTTCTCGTTGCTCCCTGCCTTGATCTTCTAGTCCTGGCGTACCGCGTGTCTCTTGAGCAGTGGCATCGCCCGCATCGTCGCTGCTGTCAAAGACGATGCGGCCCTTGGAGTCGATGGCCAGGTGGTTGAGTAGCAGACCTTTGGCACCGCCCTCGTCAAAGTCAGCGGACGCTTTCTTGAACAGCGGATCGACGGCAAACTCGAGTTCCATCTTCTTGTTCTGCAGCTGCGCAAAAGATGTGGCGAGTGTCGCCTCGGCTGACCGTGCGGCCCTCTTCTTGCGCTTCTTCTGGCCGTCCTCTCCTTCTTCGCCCTCCTCGTCCTCGCCATCTTCACCCTCTGCATCGCCCCGACGCTTCTTGCCAGCATTCTCAGCCAGACCGCTAAGCAGCTTGCCGGTGTCGGTCGCAACGCTGTCAACTCGGCTGGTGTAGATCTTGACACACCCATCGAGCGTGCAGCTAGCTTTTTGAAAATTGACGCCATCGCCCTCCTTCAGCAGCGACATTTCGTGGAAGTAGTCGATGAGGGCAAAGTTCCAGGAATTGTTCGCATTGATTTTCTGCATGCATTAGTCGGGCCATATGTAAGACTTCCGAGTGCATACGTTGTCGGTGGCCATCTTCATCCACTCCTCGAAGTTGGCCAGCAGCGGCATGACCCGCTTCATGGGCGTCACTGCGGTGCCTGCGACATCGGGCATATCCTGGCCTTGCGACGGCGTGTGTGGGCTGTTCTGGCCGGCGAGCGATATGCGCGACCTTCCTGGTGTCGCGGAAGCGCGTATAGAGTTGCGCTGGGCTTCGTGGAGGGCATGGCGGCGGTTCGCTTTCTCCTGCTTGTCGTCGTTGAGCGGGACTCTTTGCGGTATCAGCGGTGCAGAATTAATTGCAGCGAAATTCCTACTTCATGGGCGTCTTCTGCGGAGAGGCCGCAATGCTGTATTTAGTCGTGCGCGGCATTGTGGTGGTGTCGTTTCTCGTCTCAACCCGTCGTCGGTTTGTTTGTCAACATCTGGGGTCGCGTCTGGATGGGGCCGGTACGCCACGCGGCGCCCGGTCCCTACGAAGTAAGTGTGGCGCATGACGACGACCGCCACAAGCTTCACTGCAAGCCACAAACCGGTTCCAAGGCCTTCGCAGACGAGTGCTTAAGTGCATGCGACCGCCGTTGCTAACTGCTCTTTTGGCTTCCCACTCTATTCTTATCCCTTTCTACTCTCCCTTTCTTCCTTCACATATCTTAGTCGCAGCGCTGCGGACGGTCAAACACTTCGCGCTCCGCCTCCCGCTATCTTGTGACGCCAACACGCTGCCAGCATCGGGCACGAGGGACCTACTTCTTCAGGCACCACCAGACATCAGAGGTTCATAGGCCAGCACCGTGGGAGACTATCCCGTCTATATTCACACTTGCAAACCCTCTCCTCCTCCACTCGCAACTGCCGGCGCATTGGAGCACTCCAACGGCACCATTCCGTCCCTGCATGAAGATGAAGATGTCGCGACAATGAACGACCACACCATCCTGGAAACCGTACAGCAATGGCGGCGCAAGAAATACTCGGCGCGCCCATTCGCCCTCACGATACTCGCCATCTCCCTAATCACGCTGCTCGCAATCGCCAAAGACTACCGGTCGCATGTCGGCGTCAGATCTGCAGGCGCATTGCGGAAGAGAGACCTTGTCATCGTACAGGATGAGGAGGTATGTCAACCGTAGAAAATACGAAAGGGGAGTACTAACAATGCAGTGCCGCCTCGTCCACCATGCGCACGACCAATGCGCCTTCGTCCTCGCCAACTGCCCGGACGAAGAGGCCGGCGTCATCTCGTACCTCACACTCTACTACTGCCGCATGCCCAAGGCGAAGCCCGTCGCCTTTGTGATAATGACACTCTGGCTCGCCATGCTCTTCAGTACCATTGGAATCGCCGCGAGCGACTTCTTCTGCGTCAACCTGAACACAATCGCGCGCATGCTGGGGATGAGCGAGAGCTTGGCTGGAGTGACCCTCCTCGCATTCGGCAATGGCAGCCCAGACGTCTTCTCCACCTTCGCCGCCTTCAGAACACATGCCGCTAGTTTGGCAGTCGGAGAGCTCATCGGCGCTGCTTGCTTCATCACGGCGGTCGTCTCAGGCTCCATGGCGCTGATCCGGCCTTTTCAGGTGGCGCGCAAGAGCTTCGTCCGCGACGTCACATTCTTCCTCGTGGCCGCGGCCTTCAGCATGGGCTTCATTGTCGATGGCAAGCTCCATCTTTGGGAGTCGTTGACCATGGTCGGATTCTACCTCTTTTACGTCGTCTTTGTAGTAGCCTGGCATTGGTGGATCAACCAACGCAGAGCCAGGAGACTCAAGGCCGCCGCCATGCGAAGTCACTTTGTCATGCCCGGTGGGGAAGAGGAGGAAGTGCCAGAGTATCACGATGAGGAGGCGCCGTCTGGGTCAAGGACACCAGGACGAGGCATTTCCACCGAAGATTTCTCCAACCTTGAACGCGCGGGTGGTGATCCACTAGACGAAGATGACCACGAGGAGGAGCGCGAGCGGTGGATGGGCGAAATGTCTCAGAACATGCGACTTAGCAGACCGCGTATTGGAACTCGGCGCCACACACAAACACCCATCCGACCCAGTCTGGTCGGTGCACTGGAGTTCCGAGCTGTACTTTCATCGCTGCAGAAGTCTAGGAACATTCAGTCGCTACCACTTAGCTCGCGACGCTATTCGGACGACCCAAATTACACCACTGCTCAGCAGCAAGACTACATTTCCTCCATGGCCGATCCAGCTGCGCGCCCTCCATTCGATATTGCATCGATCAACTCAGATGCCTCGCCTCACGTCACTCGGCCGAGCATCGACATCCAGCAGGCCATGGGCCACCGCGCAAGAGCCGTCTCGACAAACGACATTGACAACGTTGTCCTTCACCCGAGCACATTGCATGGCGACGTGCCTGATATTACCTTTGGACCGCCCACCCCTGATGGTCGTGGGAGACTCGTGCCGGAGGGGCAGCCACCAGCATCTCCAAGCTTCTCCTTGTCGCCTCCAGCCTCGCAGCACAGTTCGCGAGCATCAAGCCCGGCACCTCACATGCACACGAGGAATCCATCCGCCGATAGACTCGCACCCCCGAGCCTCGATGGCTACATCCCACCCCCTTCGCGCACCAACACCCTCAGCCCGAAGTCCTCGCCAGTGATACAGCCTGGAGATCAGCCCGCGCCTCCAAAATTGACGCTTGCGGTACCTGGAGCTACCACTCCCCCAATTCCTTTTCCTGCCTACGATGATTTCCCATGGTCCGCTCGGAGCTCGACCCGAGCACCAAGTCTACGCCCGCCATCGCCGAGCGCTTCGGACCCTAATTCAACTTTCCCTCAAGATCCCTTTGCGGTCCACGAGCCTGCCAAGATCCCACGATGGTGGCCGTCTCGTGTCTTTCCGCCACCTCATATCCTGTTCGGAACACTATTCCCAACATTGACTAATTGGAGCGAGAAGAACTTTGGCGAGAAGCTCCTCGGCGTCGTCGCCAGTCTCCCAGTGCTCCTCCTCACCATCACCCTCCCCGTCGTCGAGCCCGAGAAAGACGACGAAGACGGCGGCCACGCCGAGCTCTCCATGGACTTTGGTCTCCCACCACCCCTGACACCCGTCAACGGAAGCCTCACGTCCTACGGCAGCATCATGCTCCCCCCCGAAACGCTCGGCACGCCCGGCCCATCCATGACCATGAAAGGCCCCGTAACCCCCCAAGCCGGCCCCGACCCAGCCCCACCCCAAGTCTTCATCACATCCTCCGACACCGTCGCGCAATCCCCCGAACAACTCCCCACCATATCTACCGGCCCCGAACCAAAGCAGTGGAACAGATGGCTCGTGATCCTCCAAATCTTCACAGCCCCCCTCTTCGTCGTCCTCGTCCTCTGGGCAAACATCCAACTCGACAATCCCCGCGCCCTCCTTCGCCACACCCTCTTCTCCCTCCTCTTCTCCCTCGCCATGCTCGCCCTCATCCTTGCCACTACATCGCCCAACCACCCCCCACGCTGGCGCTCATGTCTCTGCTTCCTCGGCTTCTTCGTCGCAATCGCATGGATCAGCACCATCGCCAACGAAGTCGTCGGCGTGCTACGTACCCTCGGCGTCATACTCAACATGTCCGACGCCATCCTCGGCCTCACCATCTTCGCAGTCGGAAACTCGCTCGGCGACCTTGTGGCCGACATTACCGTCGCGCGCCTAGGCTTCCCCATCATGGCGCTCTCCGCGTGTTTCGGCGGCCCGATGCTGAATATTCTGCTGGGCATTGGGTTGTCGGGCGTGTATATGACTGTTACGAAGGGGGAGCATAGGCATGAGAGACATCCTGATAGGCCGGTGCGGTTTAGTCCGTATCATATTGCGGTTAGTACGACGCTTGTTATTTCGGGGGCGACGTTGTTGGTTACGCTTGCGGGATTGCTTGTGGTGGTGCCGTGGAGGGGGTGGAGGATGGATAGGGGGATTGGGTGGGGGTTGGTGGTTGTTTGGGTTGTTAGTACGTGTGTTAATGTTGGGGTTGAGGTTGGGGGGTGGGGGAGTGATGTTAGTTAGATGGGGGTGGAGGTGGTTTTGTTGACTTGATATACCCTGGTGTTTTTGGATGTTCTTGTTCTCTTTTGAGGTCTTGCATGTTCGTAGAGTCAATGTATATACGAAACATCGACCTTGCAATGAACTGAACAGGCTTTTCGAGTACAATCAGAGTAGTCTGGTGCCGTGGGTGTTTGAACATATTCCTCGGTTTTTAGCTTGGAGTTTAGGAATTTCCTCTCCTGTTTTTTTCTTTCTACGTTCTGATATCTGTGCTTACGCTCTTGGCAGCTCATATCTTGAATTGCAGCTGAATCGCTGGGAAGAAGAAAACCACCGCGTTCGAAACCAAGTATGACAACAATACTCGCATAGGTGCTCACCGGATTGCCCAATACATCTCATGTAGCCGTACCTAGTTAAAGCGCAGACGGCACAATAAATGCCAACAAATATGAAGAATCCCAACTGTACGACCATCACATCGACTTGTCCGCCTTCCATCCAATAGCCACGAAGCATGCAACATGTTGAGCCCAAAACACTCCAATTAAAAACGCATGTACTGGACACACGTGGCATGCATACCCTGGCTCGGGCCGCTCGAGGCTCTTGCAGCAGTCGGTTGGGCTGTTAAAGTGGGTTGCAAGCGAGGAATCGTAGGGGAACACGTAGCGGAGCGTGCGATTTTTTGCTGCACGGTATGTAAGAGTCAGAGATGCGATGAGAAAAGTGAGTGAGGCTTGATCGTTAGAATGTGGGATTGGGGATTGGAATTGGGTGGTTAAATAGAGAGATAATGGAAGGGTTGTTGGGGCAGGCATACAGGATACGGTAGATCGGAGGCTCGACAGCTCACGACTTCGACAGCTCACGATTCCAACAGCTCACGAGTTCGCAGACTCGACGGCTCGCGGGCTCGCTATCGCATCGCCATCTCCAGCTTCATCATCTGTACTATGTCCGACTCAGCCTCCCAACATTCATCGCACTGTTATTATCTGATTCGCAGACGGCGCAAGCCCTGAAGCCCAGCACATTCCAGCAGCACTCGCACAGCATAATCTCTGCACCACAGCAACCAACCCTACAGTAGTCTCGCAGTCATAAGGCCTTCTGCCGTCATACTGCGTCGCATCGCATCAACATCGCTTGCACAATTACACCATCTGTGTGGGTGACACGAAAAACCCCGCTTCGCACCCAGTTTTTCCATCGCCATCACTTGACGACCTGCCACACCACCAGCAGAGTGCCGCTATCCCAACATCAACGCATCATCTCCAAACTTGCCAGTGCAGTGTCCCACGCGGGCGCATCTTGTGGTCGCATTGTTTTCGCGTCGTATCGATTGCATCTGCGCGTCTCCCGCTTCCATCCCATCTCTGGTTAGCACAGCTCGTCAAGCAACCTTGGAGCGCCTCCGCATCCTCTCACACGCCAGTCGCCAGCAAGGGAGTGGCAGGCCAGGATCCGACCAGTGCGCGCTTCAGCCGAAAGAGCTCGAGACATTCTGCCGCACGGGCGAATCAGACCTCAGCCCTACCAATTCTGGAGCAAAAACGACCCCTCCTCTGGCCCCCTTTCTGCACTCAAGTGTCTGTCTATTTCCCATATAGCGAGCAGCTCACCGCCTCATTGCCCCCGCAGCCGTTCGTGCAGCAGTCGAGTCCTCTACCGTACCAAGATTCAAGGCAGCTGCTGTCTGTTTACCAACACGACCACCACTAGCAGCGCTCTACTGCCCCGCCAGTGTCTGTCCAGTGTCGTCCACGCATTTGGACCGGTCAGCCCAACCCAATCCGACCCCACCACTCACCGTCGCTGCCCAGGCACATACTCCGGCGCTCGCTTGATAGCAGCACGCTTTCTGTCGCCCTCTGCTCTCATCCATCCATACCGCACTCGGCCGCTCTCTGGAAGAAGAGGCTCGAGTACGGTAGAACAGTGAACAGCCAGCCTCATGCCGTTAGTCATAGCCCTCCCCCATCGTCGCGCAGTGTCTCGTTGCCCTTCACGCCCGTCGCTTTCCTCGCGCCGCACTGTAAACCGCCGCGCGCAGAGTCTGTCTTCGCGCGCGACTTCCCGCACTTCTCGCTCCTCCCGCACTTCCACCACCACAGCACCGTCCAGTGTTTCCATCTCCCCCTCGCGCAATGCAAAGGGCGAAGCTGACATCACCATCAGACTCAAAAGAGGAATCACTGTCAACAACTACACGGGCGCCGAACACAGCTACAGCGAGGACGAAGATTCCGGAGTCCGCGTGGGACTGACGGGAAGTCTAGAGGAGGAATACTCGACCGACGAGGAAGAGGACGAAGAGGAGTACAGTGACGACGAAGACGACGAGTGGGACGTTATCGACCCGTCTGACTCGGCTTCGCGCCCGCACGTGAAGCATCCCACCGTCCAAGCAGCTACCGCACCGCCGCCACGCCACAAGGTCGCTGCACCGCGCGCAGAGTCTCGCCACGCCGTTCCCGTCGTTGATCCTCCCTCTCGGCCCAGGAGCCGCAGCAGAACCGCCCTGGCTCGCGAACATCGAGGGACGCGGCGGCGCAGGCCCCAGTCCACTCACCAGGACAGCCTGGACGCCGAAGACGACTACCCTGGATATCCACCGGCAGGAGCGCCTCAGCCCCCGCATCATCCGAGCCCTGGTTGGGGTCATATACCACAACAGCAGGGACACAACGGATATGTGGCCAGCATGATGTCTGATCCTCGATACCACCAGTTCAGTGGCGCACAGTCGCCGGCCGGTCAGTTGGTAGCTCAGGGCTTCCATGGCGATCCGGGTTACTACGGCCAAGGCCATGGCTTCAATCCAAGTGAGCCGAATCCCTTCGCCCAAGGTCCTCCACGAGGCGACCAAGGAAGCTACTTCGGTCAGCAGTACCCACCACAGCACGGACGAGGCGGACGAGCGAATCGCAACTCCATGGGCGGACCACCGCCTGAGGGCGCAATGATGCCCTACGGTCAACCTCCCATGGGATACTACCCTCCGTATGGCTCTCCGTATGGGATGCCGCCCGGCATGATGCCACACATGGGCATGTATCCCCCGCATGCGTATGCACCACAACCACCAGCATCTCCGCCACATCCGCCCTCCAAGAAGCACACTCCAAAGCCTCGAGAAGAAGAGGAGTATGAGCCGCGTCCTCCGCCACCACAGCACACCAACTCGGCGCCACCCCAGCACATCATGCAGTACATCCCTCCTCCACTTCCTCCTCCGCCAGTCAACACCGAGAAAGAGGATGGCATGCTCACTAAGCTCGAGAAACTTCTGCTTGGGAAGGCCGAGGAGGACGAGAAGGCCGCAGAGGCAGCGCGCAAGGCGCAGGAGAACGCCAAATTTGATCGCCTCGAGCAGATTCTCATCACCCAGCAAGAAGCCAAAGCGGCGAAGGAGAAGCAAAAGGCTGCGGCTGCTGAAGAGGCGCGCAAGAATGCTGCGGACGCCAAGAAGAAGGGCGACGAGGACAAGCTCGCCACGCTCGAGAAGCTCATTCTTGCACAAAAGGACGAGCAGCTCAAGCGAGAAGCTGCCCAGGAGGCTGCACGCGCCGCTGAGAAGAAGGATCAAGATGAGAAGGCTGCGAAGTACGCCGCAGAAAAGAAGGCCGCAGCCGAGAAGGCAAAGGATCTCCTCGACGCCGCCAAAGCAGCCCGCGAGGACGCCGAAAAGAAGGCCGCTGAAGAAGCCAAGAAGACCAAGGAGGCGCACGAGAAGGCGATTGAGGAGGCCAAGAAGGCCGCAGAAGAGCTCGAGAAAGCAAAAAAGGCCGCCGAAGACGAGGCTGCGAAGCTGAAACCCTCAGACGCGCCCAAGCCACCGATCAAGTTCAAGGACGCAGTCGGCCGCAAGTTCAGTTTCCCATGGCACATCTGCAAGACATGGAAGGTACATCTACTCTCCCCTTCCCCACATGCTCACAACACTTTACTAACACAACCCAGGGCATGGAAGAACTCATCAAACAAGCCTTCCTCCACGTCGACGTAATCGGCCCCCACGTCCACGAAGGCCACTACGACCTCGTCGGGCCCGATGGCGAAATCATCCTGCCCCAAGTCTGGGAGACAATGGTTCAACCCGACTGGGCCATCACAATGCACATGTGGCCCATGCCAGAGCCCCCGCCACCACCACCTGAACCCCCAAAGGACATGATGTACCCGCCCCCTCCGCCTGAAGGCGCACACTTCTTGCCTCACCACCTCCCGATTGGCAAGAAGAAGAGCACGAAGGATAAGGTTAAGGGTATTAAGCATGGGCATGTGGTTAATGTGCCGCCTCCGCCTATGCATCCGGGTATGATGGGTGGGCATGGACCGCCGCCGCCTCCGCCTCCGCCTCCTCCGCCGGGTGTGGGTGGGTATGGTATGATGCCGCCGCCTCCTCCGCCGCCGCCGGTCCAGATTCTTCAACCTGGGGCTGGGGGCGGGAGTCAGAAGGGCAAGAAGAAAGCTGCTCCTGCGCCTTTTTTTAGGTGGGCTGCTGGGCCGAGTAAGACGAAGAAGAAGTAGAGTATCTTTTGTGTCGCGTTCTTTACTTACGTCTTCGCTCTCCACTCTGTTTTCTTGGACGATGGCGACATGTTGGATATCCCTCTCTGGAAAAGTTGCGAGATACCACTTTCTTAGCTGCACTGCAGGTATTGTCATGACTTAGCGCTCTTGCATTCTTTATGTTTTATTTGAGGCTTGGAGTACCCCTAACGCTCGGAGTCGGCGTTCTTGTCTTTCGTTCGTTATGCTTGGATATCGTACGGATATGGCGATGAGATATGTTTGGATGAATAATGGGAGAGAGCTTTTCTAGCATACGTAGTACCTTGTTGAGACTTTGTTGCGCGTAGTTTGGATATATGTTACTTGCTTAATATCTTTCAACGCTTCGTGTCTTGCGCTCCTTCCCTTCTGTTGCAGATGTAAATTGCGAATCAGAGGCGTGGTCGCCCGCCAAGTCCCGTGTAATGATGGTGACGTACGCCCAGACGATGAGCGACTGAACAGGGAAACCCACGATGGGGCAAGGCGGCGCGATAGCCGTTAGTTGTCATACGTCATGTTCCTGACTACTTTTTAGTGTTTTGGACTCCTTTTCGTGTTGTTGATTGTTTTGTGATCTTTTGGATTTGGACCTTTTGACGATAGTTGAGGATTTGAAACACACGATCTTGGAGGGCGACTAAAGAGACATCGGCAACATCGCGAAATAAGAGAAGGAAAACGCAGTTGGCAAGATAGGAAGAAAACAATATCGATCTATTCTATTGCGGCCCAAGACATACCACGCTTCAAAGGCCAACGCTATCGGATCAACTCGGACCCAAAGAGAACAACGCGCATCAGAGCAAATCATCATCTCCCCTATCGTCATTGCCAAAGAAAGACACGACAAATCTCCATCGCACTGTCTGCTTCTGTTATCCAGCGTTCCGCGATATACCCATCATGTTCTCACTACGCATCTTCCTCCTCCTCGCCCTCTCAACACCAACCCTATCCCTCCCACAATCAAGCCCACAATCCCCATCAACAGAATACACATCCGACACCGCCTTCCGCGACACCGTACTCAACACCACAAACACATACCGCTCGCAACACAACGCCACGGCCCTGACGTGGAACGACACTTTAGCCGACGCAGCGAGGGAATGGAGTGAGAAATGTGGGTTTGAACATAGTGTACGTCCCACCACCATCCAACCCATCAACCATCCTCCTTCCATATTAACATGCTAAAATCGAGCTACATACTGACAAAGCGTCCAGGGCGGTCCCTACGGCGAAAACCTCGCCTCAGGCTACCCCAACACCACCTCCTCAATAACCGCCTGGGCCGCCGAGCGCTCGGCCTACAACTTCGCAAGCGGCGACTTCGACTCCAAGACGGGTCACTTTACGCAGCTCGTGTGGAAAGGCACGAGTGCGATTGGGTGCGGGCGCACGGAGTGTAATGGGGGGAGCGAGGGCGGGAAGGGGGATGCGCCCGGGTGGTTTGTCGTGTGTGAGTATTGGCCGGGGGGGAATGTGGTTGGGAGGTTTAGGGAGAATGTTGAGAGGGGGGTGGAGGGGGGTGCGGTGAGGGTGCGGGGTGGCGGGTGGTGGTGGGTTGGGGTTGGGGTTGTGGGGTTGTTGGTTTGGTGAGGAGGGGATGGGGAAGTTGGTGAGGGGGTTGTAAAGTTCACTTGGTCGACGAGTATAGCATGAAGATATGGTACCGACTTTTTTCGAAGAGCAGATCTGTCGTTCGGTACTCCCTAGCTGTCCTTCGTTATTTCCTCCGAGATAAGATTTGTTGCTGAGTGCGTGCTGGTTGTACTCGCGCATCTGGAAAGCTTTCTTCCATACACTCGCTGGGATGTCATGCAGAAACTCAAGTGCTACCTGACCTCCGAAGCAAATGCTATACGCCTTATTGACTACTATCGTGTATCCGCCAATTTTTGTCGATCCATTTTGGATTTATCCTGCTGACAGCACTCACAGCCATCACAATGTCAAGAGGGCGGGCGATACACCTTCCTGACTATTCTCGCGTCCACGTAATCCTCCAGCCCATAGGTGTGTAGTTCCTGCACAATCCGCGATTTTCCGAGAAATACTGCAGCTCCCCGACCATGCCAGCAAAAGCGCCGCCTTGCATCTGCGCCATCTGCTGCGCCAGCAGATCCGAGACATCATCGAGGATCTCGTCAAAGTAATCGTACGAAGGCCAGATGCCGATGTTGAAGACCAAGCGTCTCAGAAAGGGAACCACAGGCGCGATGGCAGCGGCAAGTGGATCGGAGTCGATGCGGAACTCAGTGAGCTGGCTGATGTTGGCGGTGTGTTCCAGTTGGAGCACCTTGACCTGCTTGCTTCTGGCGAGTCGCTGGCAGAAGGTGCCGCAGAGCTGCAATGCGTCGTTGGTTGGGTTGTGCGAAGGCGATCTTTGTGCTGCTGGACCAACCCATTCCTTGGGGAACCTGAGCGTGTTCCAAGTGCATCGCTATCTTCTGGTGCAGCTGTATGAACTCGTGTACGAGGCGCGAGATTGGTGCGGGCTTGTAGAACATGTCTGAGGGCATGATGCTTAGTGTGCCGGCCCGGGCGTGCTGCTCTTGTGCTTCCAGCATGAACACCTTGTTGGTTAGTAGCCACTTGGGGGATCATTCATGATGAATGGCACAAGATTTGGCATGACGATGTGTTGTATTGGTAGGCGCGTGAGAGCCTCTACGAGGCTCACAGAGGCTGCCAAGGCACTAGCTACGCGCGATCACGTGAGAGGTATCAGTGGACTATCGGCTCTGTCCAACAGTTCATCGTAGAACATCGGCGGGTCTTGAGGCGAGAAGTAAGCGGCCTTAATGAGTACGCGTGTGGTTGAAGGGTAGGTGTTGAGGAAACGGAATAGTGGCGACGATTTCCAGAGCTCGTCGTATACGATGTCGCGAAGCTCGCAGGCGAGGTCGAAGAATTTCGGCACCTTCCAGAAGAAAGAATGAATGGAGGAATCGAAAGCTGAAGGAATGGAGGATATACGAGGTTAAAGTCGTGCTTGTCGGGGAAGTCGGAGAAGGTGGTGAAATTGAAGGCGCGGGGGTGTTGTGAATGTTGGAGTCCAAAACAAACGGTCATTCGGGGGAGCGCACGTGCTTTGCATATCAACAGAGTCTTCAGCGGTGACGGGCGATGAAGAAATTTCTACTTCACATCCAGTGAAGTCTGCCCACCTATCGAATGAACTACGCCGCATTCACAGCCCGTACAATTTCTTAACATACTTAAGCTTTCGCGTCCATCCCCCAAACAACAACGCTTTTCTGCCTCACGATCACCTCAACCTCAACCTCAATCTCGACCTCGACCTCAATCCTCAACGAAAAAACCATATACTAGACCGAACACCAGCGATGCCTTCATTCTCCGACCTGCTGCAAGAAATGCGCGACCACATATATCACGTGGTCTGGGAGGGCACAACGACGAGATACTGTGGCCAGTCACCAAGCCCGAAAACACGGCCAACACGTTGCAAACTATGGTTGAGGCCAAGTATCCGCATCATGGCGGAATCGACCCATCGTCACTGTTCTTTTGGGCGTTTGTTGCCCCAATAACATCAAACGGCCTGCCCAACTGGTTGCGCACAAATAAAACCATGCTCGACAAAATGTTAGCCCAATTCCAGCGCAAGGGCAAGTTGAACCAGCATGCCTTCGACGCCATGTCCAACGAGGACGCTGTTTACGATCCCGAAGTCTTCTCGCAGCTTCTATCACCACTGAAGTCTCGCGAACTCAGCATTGAGCTTAGGGCAGTGTTGATTGACGACTCCACTGGATCATCAAGATATCCGGCACTTCACACGATCCATGGAAGCGACGCTGACTATCTGTCTAAATCGCTGGAGGACGCCATGGCAAATGAATTCCTCAAGGTGCTCCGCATCCGCATCTCTCTCTCGCAGAGAATAGAGAAGACGAGACTATTGATCTGGGAAACTTGCGCTCGGCGGTTGCTAAGATTGGGTCAAAGTTGAGCTGCCTTGAGATCTGCATTGACTGTCCAGTGCACTTGCTTCGGGTGCGGGATGTGATGGCGGCAAAGTTGGTAAACGAGACGGAGAAGTTTGCCGAGATCATGGTGGGCATGAAGTGCAATGTAGATGGCAGCATGAAGACAGCGCGTCGGGAGACTGTACCGGATCGCGAGGCCGACTGGGATATTACCTGGGTTCGTGGGAAGGTGTAAAGAGGGACACAGAGAGGAAGCGCATGTAAAAGATAGACGGGTAGATGATAACGGTGTTTGTATGGCTAGATTCGCTTTTGTATACATCTTGTTCAAACTTCCGCGCTGAACCTGTTGTTTTCAGAGATACGCCTTCAAAAACGGCTATCCAATTACTTCGAGACTCATAGCCAGAATCATGCAATGCTGCTAGTGCGACGTTCATAGAATCCAAGCCAGCTTTCCCTTAATTGACGCCCGAATGTCCATGAGATACTACTTTGTGATGCAGCAGCCGTGAACGTGTAGCGCCAGCGATACTCGTTGTCGAACACCATTGGCTGCCACTCATCGTGTATGGCAAGCTCACGAGTCGCCTTCATGGACATTCCCTCCAAATCTTCCGCCAGAGCCTTGAAAGCTGTTCGTAAAGCTTTCTCGAAGCGCTCACGAAGATCGTCGTTATCTTCGAAACGGTCGTAGATCATGACCTCAAGCTTGCGTAGCTGATGCTTGAGTGGCTTGACTGCGCGCAGAAGCCTGAACCCGCCGAATAGATCGCCCTTCCTAGTCTTCCTGGTGTTGGACGCCGTCATCCAAACCACAAGGGTCTGTGGCGAGGTCCCCATGAGCTTGGGCATCAGAGCGCGGAAGTGCAGCTCGTCCTTGTACTCCACGCGCTCATCCCTCAGGCCAGAGTTCTTCTTGTTTCGGTCGCCGAGCCGCTGCTGATTTGCTGAAAGCAGGTGTATGTTCAGCTTTCGTGGGAAGATGGCAGCATGTCAAGCTCTTTGATCTGATGCGCGATTTGCGACTTGTTTGGTGGGTCCTTGAGATAGACTGTAGCAACGCTCCTGCGATTGAGCTCGGCCCAGCCTTCGGAAAATACCTTCTTGCTAACAAGAAGCCATGATGGTAGCTTCTCTTCGTCCCAGTATGCGTCCGAAGTTGTGTTCTCGTAGGTGACATCGAAGCGTATGCCGCCGCGCAGGTCGAGATAAAGCTCTGGTGATAACTTCCAGACTTCTTCGTAGATCTGGTTTCTCAACTCCCGGGGAAGGTTTGTGAAGTGCTTCGGCATTGTGTAGGCTGTTGGTATTCGGCGTTGTTTTGGATAGAGGATATCGTGGTCTTGATGTTGCTGGGGACTTTTGGTCGTGGATTGATCTAGCTGTCGAGTCTTGACGAGCTGAAGAGTTTCAGGAAGTAGTCCAGCTCAACCAACGGCGTCATTTTGAAAAGCTTGCGGTAGACGTAGGCACTGACCCTGCGTGCGTTTACGTAGCGCCAGCGCGTCCAAGCAAGCATTAGCGTCCTTTTCAACCTCCTACATCTTTCAAACTCTCTTGCTCTCGCCAAAGGACTCGAAACGATCATCACACAAGCGACGACCTCAATTTCCCTCAATCATAATGGCCACTACTTTCTTCACCCTCCCGCGCGAACTCCGCATCATGGTCTACGACTTCGCATGGAAAAACATTCCTCTCGTTCAGCACTGCAACAATAAGTACAACTGGTTCGCCTGGTACGACATCGACTCGCCCATGATCAGCAGCATAAGCGTCAAGCATCTTTTGACCCAAGATGATGCACAAAAGTTCGTCTACAAGCTTCCGTTCTGGCTCCTCGCAAGCAAGCAAGTCCTCATGGAGGGCGTGGATATGTTCCACTCCAACGGAAAGATGAGCTTGCAAGTCGAGAAGAACATGGATCCCACCGACTTTGCACTGCCAAGCGTGCTGTCGCCACTGGAAACTCGCGAACTTCACATCTTCCCAGCCGTCCACACGATCGCCGGCAGAAACCGTTTCGTCGAGGTTTTCAGCGACAGCCACATCGAGAGCCTCATGCATGGCTTATCGCCCAAGAGAAGAAGAATCTCCGAGTCTTCATACTCCACATCGGTCTCGGAGATATCATGCCGGGCTTCCCTTTTTACTACACGCCGTTTCCTATCTCAAAAGCACTGCTGTTAACCTTGTGTCAGCATGTCAAGAAAAACGAAGTGACTATCGAGGGTTATATGCTATACCATACGACGATGGCAAAACAGCTACAGGGCATGGAAGGAGAGTGGAAGAGTGAGAACAGCGTGGTGACGGCTGAGGAAGCGCCAGGTCTGATCTTCGAGTAAAGCTGTGTCTTTGGCAAGGTTTGAGGCATACGAGACGTCGTGATGAGGTTAGAAAGCAGGGAAAAGAGATCGAGGAAGCCCGGGCCGAGCGATGAGGTGCTGTAGATAGGGACATGAAGATGCGGAGCTACATTACGAATACTGTTCGATAGCCCTAAGGTTCCTGCTCCTACGAGCGTGTCCTTGGCTATCTAGTCTATTTGGGCTTAGCCTGTTTCCATCTCAGGATGCTCTTACTCTGTACCGTAGCACACAACAATACAACAAGCACCTTACCTAACATTACATGGACGCCTCTACCGTACAGTCCATCAAATACATATACATTTTTGAATAACGTACTTGAGAGCTGGTCCTCCAATGATTTGGCGCGTGTCTGCGAGTAGGCCTAAGTCACGTGAGCCAATAATGCGGACCTCCGAGGACTTGACCTCGATGGACGCAGCCACCATTGCTTCTACTTCGTACTTTCGCAATTCAGATTCAACCACCGCAAGTCGCCCCTCTACAGCAAATTCGCTCACGAGCACCCCGAAACCACCATGCCAGCCGTCTTCACCATTCCCCAAGAGCTTCGCGACCAGATATTCGACCACGTCTGGTACGGCACACCCTGGATCATACTCGCCCGCGGCAAATTTACCTGGTGCACCGACTACGACTGCGACTTCCGAGACATGAAGCCCGGCGTCGGTCTTCCAAGTCTGCTCTTCGCTAGCAAGTCCATTCTCGAGGAAGGCCTAAAGACCTTCGAGCGCAGGGGACAAGCTCAACCTTGTAGTCATAGGAGGTCCCACCGAGCTAGACTCCTTATGTTCCTACAGTCTTGCGCAAAAGGGAACTCCGAATCACGCTTCTAGAATACAACTTCGTCGCTCCTAATATGCGTGTGAGCTTGCACAGCGACTCGTACATACGCACACTATTGCAAGACCTCGCAAATGCTCTGCGCGACGACACCGGCGCTGGCTTCGGGGAGGCGATGCAACTTCTCAAGGTACTCCGCATATCCCTGATGGCACCCGACGACGATCCCACGAGGAAGAACGAGATCGATCCTCCGTCACTAGTCCTACTGGTGGCCTTGAGCACACTAGTCGAGAAGATTGAGCTCTGCATCTGTGGGCCTGTTGCCGAGAGCGCAATTGAGGCACTCCGGGATATCTTGCGGAAGGACATCACCGGGATGGATTCGCGCGTGTTCGCTAAGGTCACTGCGACTGCTGCTGAGGGTGAAGGATGGCACTTTACCTTTGGGTACGGAGAATCTTCTGGAGACAGGTCTTTGAGACTTACACGGCATAGATTGGCTCAAGCGTCAAATGTGTGCTGTTGTTGATCATTTCAGGATGGACAGTGGCCGCTCGAACGAAGTTATGTTGTGAAGGCTACATGGTATGAACAAACTTGAAGGAAGAAACTATCACATAGTGGAATATTTTTAGGACATAGTTTAGCCACAAGAACATGAAGGGTTGCTATGCTATAAACTTCTGCTTACTAACGCATGATGTACATTCTTGTTGTGATCTGAGGCCCCGGCTGACACTCCCCATCTTCGAAAACTCGAACTCATCCTCAGTCCCACCTCAAACGCCCGCAGTCATCACTCCAAAAATCGGCGCTTGTCCTCGCTCTCGCCCTTGCGCTCATCACCCAACACCTCAAATCCTCAAATTCCCACCCTCACCACACCACAAACACCAAACACCAGACCTCACTAATCGCGAACTTCTCCTCCCTCCCCCGCGAACTCCGCGACCAGACTCACAAATACGCTTGGCTCGCCACACCACGCGTCCTCCTCTACAAGCGCAACAAGGCCATCCGCACCGCGTGGTACGCCTGCGGCGCCCCTAAGCCTTTTGACTCGCCAGACTTCATCCAGCCTTTCCCTTTCGCTCGCACACCGCAGTGACTACACACCAACAAGGCGATCCGCAAAGAGGGTGTAGAAGCATTTTATCGTAGGGGAATCGTGTGTGCGGAGGGAACGATAGCCGAGAACGCGATACCGGGAGTGTTGGCCCCGATACAAGCGCGAGAACTCTATAATTGAACGAGAATGATAGTGCTTGGCGACGGAAGGGGTGTGTCACTGGTTGCTGATGCTGGAACGTGGGAGTTGTTGCGCGCGCTTGCTACGTCGGAGAAGCTCAAGTTGTTGGTTATGAGGATGGAGACGCCCCTGCTGAAGAACCCTTTGGGATTGGTCACTATGAACGTGGAGGATCTTGCGAAGGTCATTGCGTGTACGCAGCTGAGTAAGCTTCATCTCGACGGGCCTGCGACGAAGGAGAGCTGCTGCGACATGGAAGGCGCGTTTAAGAAGGAGATGGGGTTGCTGGACGGTGGGTTCACGTATGAGGGTGCGATGGGCGAATTCGAGTTCTATGAGGGGCGGATAGTTGGGGGCGATTGACTTGCAAGCGGAGTGGGTAGGCGTGAGACGGGGAACGTATGATGTGCATATGCAGAAGAAGACTTGCCAAACAGAAGGAGCTGGAATGCACTAACAGCTATCGTGTCGCAATGTTATCTGCTAGCGAGGGAAGCTTTCAACCATCCAACGGCTTCACAAGCCGTGCCACTGTCCCTTTGTAGCTACTCAGCTGCCTCATACCATGCTTTATCCTACTTATGCCATGCTTCAGATTCTACCAAGTCTACGCGCTAGACGCCAACTCTAAGCTCTGCTGCGTAGGTACATACCCCTCAGACCCACGTACACTTCATCCTTCATTCATCAACAACCAGCATAGATCCCTCCTTCTTCCTCTCCTCGACCTCGTAGCTGAACCCTGTCCCCAATTAGCCTCGCAAGAACTCCCCAAAAGCGTCGCACCCATCCTTGTTCATACACCCTTCAATCACGACCTCAGTCCTCTCCGTCGCTCGAATCAACGGCTCGAGGCGTTCCCAATCTTTCGCTTTGATCTCCATGCTCAGCGGCATAAACATGAAGAATGCGACAAGCAGGCGGATCTCCAGCACCTTAACGTCCTTCGCAGGAGCCAGCTGCTTCAGATGAACTCGGAAATGATCCGAGAAATCTAGAAAGAGATCCTCGGTGCACTCGATCTGCCCCTAGATTTCAGGAACGAAATGTAGCTGCCGGGCCGTGAGCGGTGACAGAATAGTGAATTGCTTGAAGATGTCGTGTTTGAGAGAAGTGTTCTCGTGTAGTGCGAGTACATCTTGGCGGTGAAAGGCTGCGACGCCGACGCGTTTGGTGAGATTCTCGTGTAGTGCGAGAACGCCCTTGCGGTGAAAGGCTGCGACGCCTTCCGCGAGGAAGTCCTTGTTCGAGCGAAGCCAGAGGAGGAGGCCTGGTGCGCTCAAGGGCCAATTGAAAGATACGCTGCGGTCGTACCAGGCGCTCCAGCAGCACTCGCCGAAGCAGAGTTTGATGATAGGGGTGTTCAACCATACTTGATGGTAGATCTCATCGCGGAGCTCGCGGGGGAGGTCGAAGAAGGTAGGCATGCTTGTGTAATTAGTAACATGTTGCTTTTAGAAGGTGGTTTACTGCGTACTTGTGTTGTCGATGATGGAGAGGTGAGTACGAGTGGCTCGGGGTGCGCTGTGAATGGAGTACGAACAAATTTCCTGACGCTAAAATGAGCACTAACCGCGGACGAAAATATAGATCACGTGCTTTATGCATGAACCAACGCGTTACTTTGCCCGAATGCCGACAAGTCAACACCCGTACCTGTCTCCGCAGGCAAAACTCTCTCCGCAACTAAACCTCTCTCCGTAGCCAAACCTCTCTCCGCACCCAAACTTCTCTCCGCACCCAAACCTCTCTCCGCACCCAAACCTCTCTCCGCACTCAAATCTCTCTCCGCACCCGAACCTCTCTCCGCACTCAAAACCTCCCGTCTCCCCTAAATTCCCCCTTTTATCCTCAGAACACTAATTCGCTCAAAACACACCATCCAGAAGCCAACAACCATCCACTGCACCAATGCCAAACTTCCTTAACCTACCCCTCGAGCTCTGCGACCAAATATGCCACCACGCCTAGCTCCCAACGCCAGTCCTCCAACTCCACAGCGGCCAACTCTACACCTAGACAACCTAGTACGCCTGCAGCGACCTCATACCTTCGGACCCCTACATGGCTCTTCCACGACACCAAGCTACCTTATCCGAAGTCGTAACTCCACTCAAGATCCCGAGACTGCTGCTGTGGCTGCGGACGAGCAGGCACTTTCTTCACGAGGGCGAGCGGGCGTTCCATCGCAAGAGCGTGCTGTGTATGCGTGCGCGGGATGGTCTGAGTGAGGTTTCTAATATGCTTCCGCGCGTCTTGTCGCCGTTGAAGGCGCGAGAATTGACTTTGTTCCCTGCGCTGAATATTTACCACAGTAACCTCTTAGAGGCCCATCAAGAAAGCAACTAGAGAACAATGCAGAGACCCGCAAAGACCGGTTCCGCCCTCAAATCAAGAAAATCAACCAATTTCTACGTGTGATGCGCAACGACGAGCAGGCAACGAAGTATATCTTTATTTGAGCTGTCGCCGCTTGGTAAGAAGTTCGGGTGACTGAGAGAAAAGTTCGTGGTGCGCATAGATTAATGGATTTTGCTTACTATAGTATGCGCAAAGTCTTGAATATGAAGATAGAGATACCGGAGTTCTGAATTGACATAGATTGCTAAGCGTGGCTAACATGGGTGGATAATACAAGTATAACTACGGGATAAAAGGATAGCGATACGTTTTTATAGGTTTATAGGATACCTAGCGCTATTAAAATACGAGTATAAAAGAATCTTTTGGGACACCAGTCTAGCGCACACGATCTCAAGATCTTCAAAAATCTGTCTCATAGGCCAGGGAGCTGATTTCGAGCCGAACGCATGGGACTTATCGCCGTTTGAATGCGACACTCTATCGGAACTCATTCTATTGTGGTGAATCCAAACTATAAAAGATAGAAATACGCAAGGCAGTAAGCCAGATTGTATTGTCCCTCTTTGTAAGGACGGTCGCTATCGATGTATAGAAAGGTGTGCGTAAGTAAGACGCTAATCGGTCCGAAGTAGGATCGAGGCGGACGGTTGGGCACTGCTGAAACCGCTGTCACACAGTACACGTGATATACTACCCCATAAACCGTCACACATTCTTTAGGTTCTATATGGCTGTGTTTCTGTCACTCGCCCCTACAGCGAGTTGCTGTGCAAGAGTCTGTAAGGCCTTCTGACGGAGGGTATCGAGTCGTAGAAGACTAGTTACGAGTACGGTGTCGAGTTCTGGACGAGTGATGGGTGGATTACGAAGTGGTGCTTGGAGACTAGGCAGACGGATACTTTGGCGCTGTTAGTTACGTTAAGTGTTTTCACGAATCTGCTGGACAGCTACGAGGTATTTTTGTCTGGAGATAGTCTTGCTTAGCTGCGTTGAAGTTGTGTAAGAGGTGGAATGGCGACATGATGATGTATCAGAGGTAGTCTTTTGCGTTTCAAAGCTTCGAACTTCAACTCTTGACGTTCAAGATACTATATCCAAATACCGACAGCTGGCTTCAGAATCTAGTGCAGAAGTAGGCTACGTGCGAGAGTTGTGTGTAAGGACTTTGCAGCAAACCTATAATTATACTTGTTAATAAGGAAGCTGCTTGCAAGCACTTGCTTGTCTACTTGCAAGCTTTACGGCCCAATTTCGTCGCGTCACCAGCCCCCTGATGTAATCTAACTATTAAGCTCTTTTAAACAAGCAATTAGCTGCTCTATTGTAAGCTAATCAAGCAAATGCAAGTTAAGCGGCCTTGCCTGATATGGCAAACAAGTCAAGCAGAGGGTGTAGTGCTTGCTTAACTTAATCATTAATAAGTATGCACGTAATGCCTTACCCTTCGCTGCCTACCTTCCTTAACCTACCTAGCTAAATCGACTATACCTAGCTTTAGAACATTCGTTATACGCAAGAACAATTTTACTTATGCAAGGTATTATTTGTATTAAAGCTGGCCAGAGACTTTGCTCGTCTCCGACCTATTCATTCACCTCCTCGCCCACTAGTGCAAACGTCCGCTAGCGTCAGAGTCCGAGCTCGAGGTCCTGGTTCGTACTTTTACGCTCTGCCCACACCCCTTCTCCGTTCACGCCACGCCCATCACCGCTAATTGTCGCCCCCGGATCACCGCCTCGGACACAGCGCAGTGCCTCAAGATCCCGGTTCGTACTTCTACGCTCTGCCCACGACTTTCCCCCGATCACTTCACACCTCTCTCCTGTTCACTCCACATCCATCAACGCTAACACATCCCCCTTAAGGCATCGACTCAGATGTTTGGACAGGCTGATGGCAAATGGAGGCTCCTGTGTAAGTGCCTCTGAAGTAGGTATATCGCGAGTATGAGGGAGTGTCATCCGCGTGGAGCCGTGGAGTTTGGAAGAGATGATTACGCACGTATGTCCTCCTCCTTGTCCAGGGACAGTAGCTACAAGAGACTGTTGTCCTGAAACTGGCGCAGTGAGCGGCATTGAGGGTTTCCTGGGGGTGGCAAAGAGGTCTCCAGCGAGACCGAGATGAGGGTTGAAGTCTTCTGAGCTTTCTTATCTTCTGGTGCTGACAATTGTGTCTTTCAACTTTAATCATTAGATACAAAATGCAAGACCCTAAACATCACATGGGCCTTGTAGACATCATGAAAAGTTAGGCTGAGCGCAACAATAGACAGCGGAAGCCTTGCAAACACGTGATGTCTCTCTTCTGGCCTCGAAGCTAAACTTGCATGGCCAGTACTTGAACTCTCTGCCCACTACTCTATTGTGCATCTCACACCAACTGATTACTCCCAAGGACAAAGCAGTAAGGCTAGCAAACTACACGTGATCATCAGCAAGCCAGACTACTCACGGCTCCGATTATTCAACATGCCCAGCTTCTTCGACCTATTCAGCCACGTGGCTAAGTATATCACAGGGCTTAGCCCCAGGTACCCTTTGAATATCGGTTAAATTGGAACTCGCAGTAGAGCACCCGCCTGTGCCGGTCTCCCACCCCCTCGCATTTAGCATTTCTCAAATGAAGGCTGTCTAGACGAATAAGAAAAGATTACTTCTTAGAATGTATGCAATCCGGTCAGCATTCAAGGCCTCGGAGAACGCCGTTGCATGCCCTGATGTACAACAGTGACGAATGATCTCTTGCATACACTCGCTCACGACTTGAGGAAGGGGTCTCCAAAGTACGGACCAGAAGCATGGAAGTTGCCTACCATTAGAGACGAGTGAATGCGACAGGAGCATGAACCTCAGCAATATAAGAAAGGGTCACATTCTCAGGCACCAGAGCCACGCATATTACTTGCCGCGCCGAAGTCGAGCGCAGAACGATTTTCTTCCGGCTCTCACCACTGGTCGTCACCCCAGTACTCAAGTTGAAGGTGTGGAGACTTGCGACCAATCCACGGGTCCTGCGGATATCGAAGAAGTCATCTTGTACGGCTCAGCGTGAAAGAGGAAGAGACTGTGGACCTGAACCTGACGACAGGACAAGTGCATGTGAATTGAAGATGGACACCTATTCAAGACTGTTTCGGCGTTCAGTACGCGACGATAGAAGCGCATTCGTTCTTCTAATGCGATCACCAGAGATGACCGTTCGAAGAAGCGCGAACGGATCGCGGAAGAACAGCTCTTGTGGATCTATACTTCTTCAAGATTTCCTTTCTCTTCAAGGAGGGGCAAGGCTCCAAGGAAATGCGTTCGTGACGATATTTAGCGTCTCGGCGTTCCTGTGTCTTTCATAGCTCAAGTAGCCGGCACACACCTTGAGGTTGTTGTGTTGTCAAGGAGTAGATCCTGGGATTTGTTGAAGAACTGTCGGCAGGCAAAGTCTTGCTTCACCTTCTTGTGCAAGGGCAACTGAAGTAAGGAGCAGCAATCTAGGTATGCGCCACAAAACTCGCTGTAAGACTGAATGAACGAAGTAGGAAAGGGTTCGCACGCGCAGCGATCATGGTCTGCAGGCGTCTTCCTCGGGCCGGAATTCACCGGCCTTGTCCTACCTACCAGTACACTAGGGGGGTTGCCCGGGCGGATATTTGCGAAAGGATATTTTGTAGATTAGTAAGCTATAAGGTATTCCACCATCACGTCGGACAACCCATCACGTCGGACAGTTCTTTTTGCACTAAAAAATGCTCTTTCTTGGCACTGTTATCTCAACAACTAAGTTACTCAATATAATTCTCTAAAAATCAATCGCAAAGCTGCATCGATTATCTGCTACCTCGCACAGCTAGGGCGAAATCCTCGCGAATTAAGGTTAATGTCGGATCATGAGTATCAGTAGGCACGTCGGCTGCCCAATGAGCCGACTCGGTCCTACTTCGGCTCTACTCGTCTCAGGTCATGTACACCCCCGCAGCACCCTCACGTAGCAATCAGAACAAGTCAACCAACATCGTACAGAATGCATTCGTAGCTATCGTTATTTCCTTTCACTAGTGAGCCTTCCAACAGTTAAGGATATATTAGACAATTATCTACTCTTTAGTTGCAGTAAGCTTATATTAGCTATTGCGTCTTTAAAGGATATGCGTTGTTCTGTAGTATTAGCTAGTTAATATTAAAGGAGGTATCTTAAACGCCTTAGTAGTAAGATAGAAGCTCTTAAATTTGCAGTTATAATAGGCAGAGAGTGCAAGTATAATTCTGCCTTCTTAGGTAGAGGACTGCACATTCTGTTCTTAGTACATAACGCGTTTATTAGGGGAGTAGTGCTGCTAAGCATTTTTAATTAGGGTAGTAGGTTAACTAGGGTAACTAACGTATTCCACCATCGCGTGGGTCAGCCGATTTTACTAGTAAAAACAGCATTTCTTGGCGCTACTATCTTAAGAATCACTTAGTAGAATTCTCTAAAAATTCAATATGTTAGTTATATAAATATAGACTCCTGTCTCTGAGAATCTTAGTTCTATACAATAACTATTTCCTAAGATAGAAGCTGCAGACCCGTGTAATTTAGATTTTCCTCAATAACTCCCTGTTTACGTAAGCTAGAGCTTAGAAATTCTAGACTAATAAAAATTTTATAGGTGCAGCTTCGCGTTTAAATTTTCAGAGAATTCTATCCAGTATTTATTAATATAGTAGCGCCAAGAAATGCTGTTTTTACTAGTAAAATCGGCTGACCCACGCGATGGTGGAATACGTTAGTAGTAGAATAAGTTACGTTGTATTATATAATAATAATAGTAATTACTAGCTAACTATCCTAAGTATAGTGCTGCCTATCCTAAAAATCCCTCGTTCAAACCTGTGGATAAGTTAACTATTAAATATCCGCTGCCGAATATCCGCCTGGACCCCTTACTGGTACAAACCTCGACCCCAGACCTCTTCCCCGCAACACCTCGGTCCCCAATGATCTGCAGCACCAAATCCACAAGAGTCCAAGTTTTTTATTTCGAAAAGTGTAGTACGTCACTGATGGCTACACAGAATGTCGAGCTGATCACGGTCGGACAGAATATTGGGGGTTGCAGAAGCCTGACGCGTGTCAGCTCAAAGTCGCGAACAAAGGATTGCGCTTCGTTGAACCGGCGCAGAAGAGTACACAACCACATAGCCACGATACGCATCCTTTGTGACTGGGAATCGAGCTTGCCTCACGGCTACTCCCTAGTGCTTGATCGACATCATCACGATGTCGGCTATACACCTCACCACATGCGTCACCACACAAGTCATTGAACAATCATGCGCACACTTCTCTCCTTGAATCAAGCGAAGCGCAACCGATCGTTCCTGGTATTGCAACACTCGACCGTATTTAGTGTGCGATAGTATTTCATCTACCGCAAACGGCGTCTTCATTCGTCGCACATTGTCACTTCAGAACAAGGCACGCAAGAAACGTCTCGTGGTCGACAAGTATGCCAAGGACTACTACAGGTAACGCGACCACCACCGAGGCTGGAAGCGTGGAACACTGCATTAGCATATCAGATCTTGACGGATCTCTTTATCTCCGCATACGCTGACTTTAAAAGCTGAAATGTACCGCCTTTGATAGGCTGCTAAGATGTGTAGTAAGTTCAAGTGCCGTGCACTACCAAAGCCTAGGGAGTGTTGTGCAATGATTCCCCTCGATTGAGTAGTGCATGTAAAA
>Ga0265780_10002049_pt1 | contig 27872 bp, 17 predicted proteins | sample P1T30metagenome_FD_192432 | JGI IMG/M metagenome (GOLD analysis project Ga0265780, IMG submission 192432) | Plant litter microbial communities from East Loma Ridge, Irvine, California - P1 T30 | ecosystem: Environmental > Terrestrial > Plant litter > Unclassified | place: USA: California...
ATAATCATTGAAGCTTCATAAGCTTCTCCGTTATTTCCTCCGACAGTACTTCGATAATAATACAACATGTTCTCTTCCCCATATGATGCATCACACCTAATATGTGACGTCCTCAATACAATATACTACCAAAATGACGCCCAACACCCAACAAGTGACGTCCTCGACGAGCCACACCTCATCACCTCTCAATTCAGCATTGTGCAACGTCTTCAGATCCCCATTCGCGAAGACATCTACCTACGATGCCTTGAGTCGCTTCCACCTGCGGTAGCGATGAGCACATGAGCATTTGTGCAGACCCGTCCAAACTTGTGATGATTTCCCAGGACTTTAGAAAGGCGTGTCGCATCGTGGTAGTAAAGACACAATTCGATGGCCAAGTGCACCCATGACACTTGATCATCGCTCCGACTGACATGCACCCTGCGTCAAAGCCAACACCATCAAATACAATCACGGCGGCCAAGTTGATCTGTACATCATCATACATCATCCGCTCAAAGGCACATACTCAAACGAAAGAATCACCATTGTGCTATCTACCTCAATCCCACTCCCCAATATCGCTCAAACAATGACTTCCTCCACCTCCCTCATCCCCTCATAGTCCCACTTTAAGCAAAAGGAAACCTAGGCCTGCACTCCCAGACCTCCCGCCATCCGTAGTCCACATCTCATCATGTATTCATACATCCATGCGCCTGCAATGCTCCGCTATCCCATATCGCCATGATCGTCGTTAAGAAATATGTTTCTCGTGCCTCGTGTTTGTACAATTTGTATCGTTGGGAAATGTGGAGTGGAGTAGAGAGTCGTCTACGCGAAACCAAAGTACTCGCCACCAGCAGTCATGGCCGTGAACAGCGCCTTGCGCAGATCCTCGTACGTCTCGTACTCTGGGAGATCGAGCTCTGCCGTAATGTTAGTATGATGTCTACGAAGGTATGGAAAGTTCTGGATGGACTGACGATTAAAGCACGTGTGACTACTCGGCAAGCGATCCTTGCTCCCATAATCGCGATGAATGTTGAACTTTGAGAACCCATTCATACCCTCCAGCTCCTTGAACCCATTCAGCGGCACTTTACTCGTACCGGTAACGAACTGCAGCAACTTGGCCTGCTCTTCCTTTTCAAAGGTACGGACGGCGCGCCAGAACCACTGTATTTGCGGCGATGCGGCAGTGTAGTTGTGGTACTCGGTGTTGTTCTTCCAGTCGTCGACGTTGATGTCCGGAAGACCCGAGATGAGCAGTTCGAGCTCTTGTTCGCTGAAGATGGAGACGAGTTCGGCGGGCACGATGTCGTGGAAGCCTTTCAGGAAGTTCTCAAGCTGCTCGTTGACGGAGCCGGTGAGGCGGTGCTCGGTAATGAGGCGGATGTACTCTTGCTTGTTGTCTTCGGTGACGGGAATTTCGCGGCCATTTTCGATCAGGTCCACGACTTGCATCTCGCCGAAAGCCTCCACCTCGACGGAGAAGGTCTCGGTGATGATGTCGGTGATGTCGTTGTGCAGCATCCACTCAAGAGATTTGTAGTACTCCAGATCCAGCGTCTCCATGTCCTTGAGGTTCACGACCTTGCCCATGATCTGCTTGTAGACCGCGCGACTGAAATGGCAGTCGAGAACGCGGCCCTCGTAGAGAGCTTTACCGATGATACGTCCGATGAACTTAAAGAACATCAAGTGCTCAGGATTGATTGAGCTGAGTCGGTTGGGGTGGAAGGTCGTGCGATCGGCTGCGACAGGCACGAAGAGAGCGTAGTCGGGGTTGAACATCTGGCGCGCGATGACTTGGAACCACTCACGAGTAACACCACCCGCATCGACACCCTCTTCTCCATGGAATCGAATGCTGAGCTTGCCAAACTTCATCTCATCGGCGGACTTGAAGTAAAGAGACTTGAATGAGTCAAGGAAGACCTGATCACGGCGGACAGCTAGCTGCAGAGGCGGGTGAGGCTGGCGATCTGCACCCCTCGAGTGCAACTTTCGGTTGAAGTAGTTGCGCTTGTTGTCGAACTCCAAAACCTTGGAGTTCTTGACCAGGAGTGAGAACGTACCACTCATAAGCTTAGGGTTCTGACGGACGAGATCGTTTAAGATCTTGCGGTGGTCCTCGGTGAAGTTGAAGAACAGGTTCTCCATCTTGCTTTCGGGAGGTGGGCTTGACAACGCGAACTCCTTAGGAATCATCTTAGCGAGAGGGATCTCCTTGAGAGTAGTGTTCTTGCAGACGACCATGAGCGACTCGATCAAAGGTAGGAGGGTGGTGGCGATGTTGAGCATATTACCACGCTGGCGGATGACGGTCAAGCACTCGCTAAGCTTGTCCCATAGTGGTGCGAAGGCAGAGTCCTCATAAAGCGACAAGAGAATGTCTTCCTTTTGAGCAGGCTCCAGCGCCTCTGCAACAACGTCCGGCTTGTCTTTGCTGTCGCGGGAAGGATCGAAGAGGTAGTCGAGTGCGGTGAGAGCCCTCAGCAGCTTTGTTTGATCGGAGCTGGCGGGCGAGAACTTAGCAAGCGCAATGCCCTGCACATCAGTGGGTGACTCAGCCTTCGACACCTGTCCAGTCAAGCTGGTAAGATCGCCGAGAGTCGACCTAGCGAGCTCTTTGGCAATACCAAGAAGCTCCTGGCCGAAGATCTCCTTTGCGCCTGGAATCGGCGACAAGTTGCTGATGACCGAAAGTGTCTCTTGGAACACCCTGCTATTGCATTCGCGAGCAGCAAGAATCTTTGCAACAAGGCGCAAGTTGTTCTCCGGAATCTCGGGCGGTACCATGGGGCGTAATTTCTTCGCCTTCTCATCCTCGACTTTGGGTTCTTCTGGCTTGGAGGAGCTGGCCTGGCCTTCTGTGGCTGTCGCTTCCGGAGCAGATGTCATTTCCACATCCTGACCCGGAGCTGGACCCTCTGTTGTCGTCGCCTGCTCAGCGATAGTCGTTAAGTCAGCAGCGCGTTCAGGGTCTGCCGCGGTCGCGGCCTCGACCTCAGCCTTCTTCTTTGCCTCTTCCGCCTCCTTCTGCTTCTGGTTCTTCAGGCTCTCCAAGGGACGTGTGATGGTACGAAGAAGTGTAGTGAGCTGCTCCATGATCGACGAGCTCTCCACAATGAGTTTGCGGTCCAACAAGGTAAGCAGCGCGTTGATAGGAAAACGCGTTGCCTTGGTGTCTTTGGTATCCTTAGCCTTGCCTTTGCGGTTGCCGCGATTCTTGAAGCCAACACCAGTCTCATGCTCTGTAAGGAAAAACGACCAGACAGCGACGTTCTTGTCCGTCAGTTGCGTGAGTGTGTTCAAACATTGCTGGACAACCATCAGTGGCGAGACGTCAGCGTTGATGGACAACGCTCCATTCTTGCGCGAGAGCTTCGGAGTCTTGTCTGAGGGTTGTTGCGCCTGCTTGGCGCGAATGGAGAGCTGAGCAAAGCTTCGCTCAACCGCGTTGACGTCTGCGCTACCATCTTGAAGAATAGAGAGCAGGATGCTAATGACCTCGGCACGGTTCTGCCGGTTCTCGCACACATAGCGCAGGATCGAGCTCAGACTTGTCTTTGCGCTTCCTTGCTGTGGTATGAACATAAGCCTCAACAAGGTAGCAACGCCAGCTTTGTCAAGCATTTGAACGCATGGACGGGACTTCTTCTTCTGCGCTGCATCGTCTTGCTGACCGCGTCCATCCCGACGACGCATACCAAACTCGTTGAACTGATTGAGGCGACGATCACCTCCATATGCCCTAGCCTCCGCAGAGATCTCAGGTGGTAGTTGTCGGAGCGTATCTTCATCGGTATCCATAAGCACTGCGGCACGTAGAGTCGGGTCCAAAGAAGCGAGGAAGCTTGCGGCATCCATGTCTTCCGCCTGAGGAGCTGGGGCGCCAGCCGGCTGGTTGCGACGGCGGTTCTCCTCGCGCTCGCGACGCCGACGCTCGGCTGCTTCTTGGGCGAGCAGCTCCTCACGAATTTCTGGAGGCAAAGCTGCCAAAAATTGTTCATCGATGTCAGTGGGTGCTTCTCCACCTGCAGCAGCAGGCTCGGCTGGCTGTGCCTGTGCTTGCGCTGGTGCTTGTGCTTGATTTTGCTGCTGTTGGGCGCGTTGTTGTCGCTCTTCTTGTCTCCGCTCCGCAACCTGCTGCATCAAAACTTCTTCGCGGAGTTCCTCTGGCAGGGCGTTCAGATACTCGAGGTCGATGCCAAGGTCGGTGATGTCGTACTCGCGACCACGCAGAGTGGTCATGACACGTGGCCTGGTGTCTGCTGGGGCTCCTTCCGCTGCTGCAGACTCCGTGGGTGCTGCAGGTGCCTCAGATGAAGGCTCACCTGATTCGACGCCCTCCATGGCTTGTGTTTCGGTCTCGGTCTCAGGTACTGCAGCTTCTTGTGCAGCTTCAGCTTCCGCAGTCGGCTCGTTCGCCCGTGTTGCAGCCTCGGCAGCTTCGGCGGCCTCGCGTTCCTCTCGTTCCTTCTTTTCCTTCTCTTCCTTCTCCTTGGCTTCACGCTCCAACTTCTCCTTCAGTTCTTTCTGCTCCTTGAGCATGCGCGCGTTCTCAGCATCTCGCTCTTCCTGCTTCTTCTTGGCAGCCTCAACGGCCGGTGGAACCATGATCTTGAGGATGGAATTGATAAGACGCTGGCTCTTCTCGATCGCACCCGGTCCGTACAGAATCCTAGCCTCCTCTTGCCATCGGGTGCTGGTGGTAGCCTTGGTGAAGTTGATGGCGGATAGAGGATCCTCACGAGCAGAGCGCGAGAGATGGCTGTGTCGGGCGCGCTGTAATTCTTGCCTAAAACCTGCATCGAAAGGCGGTGGGATGCCGAGCGGCATGTTGGTGGGGAATGAGAGATGCAGAGCGCCTCCATGCTGATGCAGGGAGGGACCGTTGCCTTGGCTCATGGCATTCAGCAAGTTGCTGATGAACGACACGGGGCTGTCGGCGGTATTGAAGCTGCGCCCACCGCGTCCCTCGATGGCATGAACCCAGTCGCTCATGCCCTCATTGCGGAATGGGCCATCAACAGCACGAGCTGTAGAACGGCCACCTCGCTGAAGCAGTGGGTTGATGCCGTCCTCTGTAACTCGAGGAACGCCTGCTGCACCTGGACGATGCGACCGGTAAGCAGGTACTAATATGCGGTTGTCCGGACCAGACGGAAACATCCACGGACTTAAGCGAGCGTGACGACCGGTCGGAGGAGCGGGATCGTCCCAGCCACCAGTCCACCCTCCCAGGTCTGCCATGCCATCATCATCTTCGTCGAGCCCGGGGTCGTAGTGGATACCTTCCTCGTCGTACTCTTCCTCCTCATCGTCTGATCAATACTTTAGCAGAATATGGGCCACAAGCGCATGTGTACATACCTTCTTCCACCATTTCCTCGGCCAAGAAGCCATCAATGTCGCCACCACCTTGGCGAATCTGCTCGAGTAGCTGAGAAGGTGGGTCTAGCACGAAACCCAGGGCACCGCCAGGCATGTCGACTTGTCCGTTCATGTCACCTGCGAATTCATCTTCGTCGCTCCATCCCTCCTCTTGATCATCTGCAAGACTCGCGTTCTCGTCGTCACCCGTGATCTCTTCCATGCCAATAACGTCGTCTTCATCCTCATCCATACCATCCTCATCGCCCTCATCCATGTCCTCATCATCATCGTCCTCGTCTTGTCCGTCGTCGTTGTCATCATCCTCGGATTCATCGTCGGGCATTTCGACCTCAATTTCGATGTCGCCGGGCATGCCCTCAATCGGACCCATTTCGCCAAGTTCGGCCTCTAGCATCTCATCATCATCGTCCGAGATGACTTCGTCAGCGTCCCCAATCTCTTCTTCGTACTCCATGTCATCGGCATACTCGTCACCGTACTCAAGCTCCTCGCCTTCTTCGTCGTCTTCGGAGCTTTCTGAATCGGAGTTGTGAGGGAGCTCAAACATGCCCAGCGTAGAATTGCGGAAGAGGTCTGGTGTTTCTTCACGTGCGTTGTCGACGAGGTCATCGTCTGACGCTGTCTCGATCTCGAGCTCGTCGGCAGAGTCTGGTGCAGATGAAGTATCGTAATGCATGCTTAGGTCCATGGCCACGTACGTTAGCCACTTCAGTGGCTTCAAGATGTACTTGACTACACGCTTTGCGTTGGGAAAATTGAGATCGATGTCGGATATAGCTGTGGTCAGGATCGTGATGAAGTTCTTCTCGTACATGATCTTTGCCATTTGCTTGAGGTTCGGCGTCAATTCAGAATTTTGTGTCAGCATCTCGCCGTTGAGACGCTGGGCGACCATCTTTGAGAAAATGTCGGAGATGTTCAACAGACGCGAGTATTTCATGTCAAGCGGCTCATCTGAAGTGTTTGCGTCCTTGAAGGCTTTGAGGGCATGTTCAAGAGTAAACTTCCGCACGAACAACAAGTCTGGCTCTGTCTCAGCGTAGGGCGCCAACTGCGACTCTGTCTTCGAGACCGTATACTCTCCCGTCTTCGTGCACAGTGACACAATGACGTCGATCGCGCAATTCGATGTTGCTAGCTTCTTCCTGAACGTAAGGTCGCCCTCGTGGTTCAAGGTGCCGATCGGAACCAGGTTGTTGAGCAGATGGTTAAGCACACCTGATCGTGGCTTGGAAGGCGTTGTGGTGTAAGGATCGGCCTTTCGGGAGAAGCTGATGAACTCAATCTTGGTTCGGTTGTAACTCTGAAGCAACTCGGACAAGCACTTGAGAAGGAAGCATCGGTAGATGTATATTGGGTGCGCATCGGCCTTGAAGACAGCCTTCTCTGTCTTGCTGGGCTCCGGAGGCGCCTCAGTGGGTGTCGAGGCTGCCCCGGAAGAGGCATCATTGGAAGTTGTGCCAGTGACATCTTGACCTTCTATGGGCGTCTCGGTTGGCTTGGCAGTCTCTGGCGTGTCTTCAATCTCCTTGTACGTTAGAAGCTCACACAGCAGATAATGAACGACGCCATCTGAGTTCTCCACAACTGGGACCTTCAAGTCTGACGTCTTGGTCCGCTCAAGCACTCCTGGTTTCGGTGCTTCGGTGCTCTCTTTGGGCTTGTCTTCCTCAGCAGTGCCTTCGGCTGAAACAGCTTCAGTGTTTGGCTCTCCAGGCGCCGGCTCATCCCTCTTGAGAACCAACGTTTGTGGTCGCTGGTTGGGATCAAAGCGTGAGAGCTGCAGCTTCTCGTTGGTAACTTCCACGAAGATCTCTGGTGCGCGGATCGCGTGAGCATACATCTGGCGCGTGTATCCCGTCGTGTCGGTCTGCCTTCGATCGCGAGACTCAAACATCTGCTGAATCTCAGTGCGCATGATTTGTCGGATCATATCCTCATCTTCGATCATGTGGCGAAGCACTATCATGAACGCACTTCGGAGGCCCTCGTTGGTAACACCCGCAAGCTGCTTAATCATGAGGAACAATCGCTGAATGTGATGCTTCTCTGCTAGACGCGTGGCGATCTTGCGTGTGCGAGTGAGCATGACCAGGACGCGGGTCACTGACAAAGCAAGCGACTCGTCCTTTTTGATATGCGGCAACATTGTCATGATGGCATCAAAGAGCTGGCCCTTCTCTTCAACACCTACTATGCCCTCCGGAAGCTGGTCAACTGTGACTGGCTCGGTCGTGGCTTCGGTAGGAGGTGTCCATTCGACCTGGTGCGGAAGCTGGTCCTCTGCTAGGAGGCGTTCGATGATGAGCAGCACTTGACCCACCCATGGGGCAGCATCTTCAGAGTATTGATCAGGGAAGATCTTGATGAAGCCCAGGAGCGTTGTGAAGTTGTCTTTGAGCTCGTCGACAATGACGTCGTAGAAGTCCTTCTCCTGGAGCACCAAAGCTAGCAAGTGTGCCGAAGCAGCGATCTTCTTGCTCTGCGAGCGGAAGTCGTCCTCACTCTGGAGTGAGATTAAGGACTGAACCAGTGTGGCTCCGATATCCGTTCGCATTGAGCCTGGCTCAGCAGCTTTCGAGACAGCCGCAGTGATGAGATCAGCTAGCTCGAATGTGACGTCGTCGTGCGAGTTTAAGATATCAAGGGATCGATCAACGAGATTTTCGCGAAGCTGGGAGCGTTCTTTGTCCAAGTCATCCGAAGCGACAGGTTTCGCCTTGTTTCCGGCACGCATCCTCTTTTGATATGCCAGGTACTCATGTGACGTAGGTGACGTGGCATCTATTCGGGCTTCGGGCGCGGGCACAGGTGTGATTGAACCGGGCTCCACAGGCTGCATAGTCTCGGCGGTGTCTGCCGTCTCCTCACCAGCATCAGCATCTTCCATCTCCACAGACTGTGATTCAGGTGCTTCGGACGCTTCCTCATCCTGAGTGTCTTCGCTGGAGGTATCGCTGTCCTCATCTGTCGCCTCGGGTACGACAACTTCGGCCCGGCTCGGAGAAGCCGACGGAGGTCCTCGTGCGTCGAGCTCGTATTGAGGTATCGAATTACGCGTGTTGAATGGACGAAGTGAGTTGACGCAATACTCCTTGGCCATATTGAAGTTGTCACAGCAGCGAAACAGCGCCTCCTCCGAAAGGTCTTCGGCCCAACCCAAGTCTTTGAGGCGATCCATGTGCTCAGCATTGCGTGGCGTCCAAGGCTTGATGATGGGTTTGCTACGCTTGGGGATCTTCTCGACGGTAGGTGCGGCACCATGCTCACCCTCGCAGTCCAAGACGGACTTGAGGATGTTGATGGAGGTCTTCACAATCGAAGTCGTAGCCTTGTCCATGAGATCTGAGTTCCAGATCTTTTCGACAGGCTTGATCACTGCGTATCGCAACTCGACCAGAAACTGTGCAGTAAGGAAGTAATCTGCTCGTTCCTTGTCGCGGTCGGTCCGAGTCTGCATCGATGCAGTCTGGGTTGACTCACCAATGACCTTGCTGTTGATGATCTGCGAGTAGAAAGCAAGAATAATCTTGATGCCACCCAGAGACAGGTTTCGCAGCCGCTGTGACTCCTCACTTGTATCCGCATCCTTCTTCTGTGTGATCTCCAAAGCTGACTCGTAGAACTTGTTCAGAATGTCACTCAAGACTTCGAAGCCACCCAGATTCCGGAAGGAGACGAGCAGCAGGGTCAATGCCTGGGGTCGATCCATGCTTGGATCGAGCATCAACTGTGACAGTGATGTGAGGATGACGACCCAGTAGGCGTACCGATCCTCGTTGGATGCTGGCTCTTGAGGCGGGCTGTACTCAAGTTGATCAATAAGACCTTGTGCAAGTTGATCAGAGACAATCGTAGCGCATTGCCTCTGGTAAGGCTCGAGATTACGGCGGAATAGAAGAAGCTTGCCAAGGGATTGACAGAATGGCGAGATCTCGGTGGGAATCTTGCTAAGAAGCGTTCGAAGAGTCTGCGTGTTCCTAAACTGCGCACTACTCTGGCTCGGTGCTGGTGCAGCCTCGACGGCAGTTGTTCGAGTTGCTTCTGCGCTGGTTTCACCAGCTCCCCCTGCCACTGATGGTACAGCGGTCTCTGAAGTTGGATCACTGCTACCCATGCGGAAAACGAGATCGGCCTCAACGTTGCCGAAACCCGGACTCTTAATGCGAGTTTCTTTCTCCCACTGGGTAGGCATGTTTCGCTGAAGCATGAGCTCTTCCCAGACACAGCTTCGTTGAAGCTTTCCAAGGCTGTCCACTAGGCACGCGTACATATCCGCAAGGTTGACTTGACTAGAGACGTTATGGGACGATCGCGTGCTGTACATCTGGCTCTGGAAGGTCAAGGTCATGGCGCCGACGAGGGTGAAGGCGGTCACAAGGGATTTGACGTAGTCTGTTCCGTGGGCTATCGAATCGTCGTCTCGGGCTTTTCCGAAGCTCGTGAAGGGCGCGAAGAATGGCTCTTTGCCAGTGTGATCAAGCATGGGTTCTAGGCCCTCCAAAACCTTGTGGGTTCGCTTTATGAGAGCTGGCACCGCAATGTGTGGCTTTTGCTCAACCAACGCCTGGACAACCCGGCCAAATTCCTCAGTCATGCTGCGACTCTCAGTCGATCGCGGGTCCAAGCACGGAAGGCTTGAGATATCTAGGATCGCTTCCACGCCATCAGCCTCAATATATGCTGCGCACATAGCATGGTTCGAGAAGAAACCGGACAGGAAGCGGCAGAGAACTCGAACGTATTGCCCGGTCGTTGGGCCCTCCGCATCATCTTCAGTCTCGGTGACCTGGTCGAATGGGACGATTTTATCGCCTTGGACGGACGAAGTCTGCTCGTCAGCGTCCTGCATGACAACATCAGTGGCCGTGATTGCCGTAGTCTCAGGCCTTGATTCCACCCTCATGTGCGACTGCAGTTGTGGGCCCATCAGAGCGCGGCGGCCGCCAGCAACGATCAAGTTTCCATCCGCGTCTTGCGTCCAAAGCTTGGCTCCGATACCCTTTTGTTCAGACTTGACTGCGCAGAGATGAACCACACGTGCGATCAATTCGCTCAAGCACGAAAGAACGCGAGCCTTGAGTGGTGGGTGATGGCGAACCAGCTCATCGAATGTGTTTCCGATCATAGTAGGCATTTCTGTGTCTGCATCAAGCGCTTTCACATGGTCCGGGCTTTCGAAAATTTCGAAGAAACGCCTGAGCGCGTTGGATGACTGGAAGAGCTTCATGCCAGACTCTGCCAAGCAGATTGCACCAAATGCGGGAGGGAGGGTCGATATCGCTTCAGCCACAGGAATTATACCAGCCGCAAGAGGAGCTCCGGGCTCACGTGCTGGGTATGATCGGTGAGCATCGTCCTTGTTTTGGGGGATGATGTTGCTCTCGGCCAATGCCTCCGGAGATTCTGCAGCCGGCTCGCCGGCCACGGTCTCCAGGAAAGCGGCACTCAAGCCCGCTTCAGCAATGACTTGGTAACTCGTCGGTTCATTGTGGATGAAGTTCGTGAGAATTGACACTGCGGTACTCCACACAGTGGAGCCAAAGATGCGCGCATTGGAGAGAATGGTGTGTAGGCTATTCAGCAGCTGTGACGAGTCGATGAGGTTTCGCATTACACGGTCATTGGCGGCGCCTGTATGGGCCATCATGTGGTTAAGAAACTTGAAGAGCCACCGCAGTGTCTGTTGATGATAGAAAGGTACTTGATAATCGGTCAACTGCGTCTTGTACTCCTGCGGCATGCCTTTGCCCTCTTCTGCGAGCTTTTTTGCGATCTCAACCTCGTATTGCATCAAGTCGGCGATGTGATCGAGACCCTTGGCATTGACGAAGGCTTGGAAAGCATCTCGTAAATTATGAACGAAGGTGTCGAGGAAGCTGAGAATCTTGGGAAGATTGCGCTCAGCCTTGTCTGTGCGAAGCTTGAGAACTTCCACCAGAATTTCAAGGAGGCCTGCGGACATCATGCCCTCTGCAGTACGCTGCTGAGCTCCTGGTAGTGTGTTGAGCAGAGAGAACAACGCGTCGCGCCACTGATCTTCTTCGAACTCATCCGATGAATCAGTGTCAGAACCCAAACCGCTCACGAGCTTGCGCACCAGGTAGAACAGGACACCGTGATTAACGTTGACGCTGAGTGCAGTCGAAATGTCGGGAATCTTGGTCTTGTGTTTCGCCAGCGCTTCAAGAGCATTGAGAACGAAGGTTTGAAGCTCAAGAGGGATGCCGCGGCCACCATTTCCAGGTGGATGCACTAGCTCAGACAGCTGGTATGCCAACTGCAGACGGCGAGGCTCATCGGCATCCTGCTGACCGATCTTCGCCTGAAAGTCCTTGTCGCCATACACATAGCCAGAGTTTGCAATAGCGAGCATGCGAAGAGCAATAGCATCGTCGCGGCCTGAGTCTCCATTTGAGAGTAGTTTCGCGCTTCGTAGCTTCGAAAGTAGCTCAAAGTGCACGCTCTCGGGCAAATCTTTGAGACCCTGTTTAACCAAGTCATGAATGTCGCTAGAAGACACCTTGTCGACCGGGATTTCGAAGCTCTTTGGCCCATTGCTCTTACTGCTAGACTGTCCGGGGGTAAAGGCTGGCGTGTTCGGTGAGTCTGTGGCAGACGCAGGAGGAGCTGGTCGTGGTGTCCGATTTGGGCCCATGTTCGATGTTCTTCGCACAGGAGTCGGTGTGACAGGACCATCCATGGCGGGTATCGGCTTGCTACTGCTTTCCTCGGGAGTAGGTGTGGGTTCGTAGTACGAGATTGCGACACCGCCAAACTCTTGCTTCAGCGCCGTGTCAGGCAGGGAATATATGCCAACCAGATCGGCAGGACTCGTCCGTTCAGCATCGCTTCTTCGGTCCGAGGATGCCTTGTCTTTTCCCTTGCCTGAAGGCGTAGCAAACAACGGAGCAGCGACTGTGGGACCCTTAGAGAAGGGCGCCGACATCTTCTGGAGCTTTTCGAGATTGATGTTGTAGTGGCTGGCGAGCAGAGACGAATGCAGGCTGGTGCTTGGTGACAGTCGCTGGCGCGCTGCACTAAAGCGCTGGGCCAGACGGTGACCGAGGCGCAGCGTGGCCTTCAGCAGCGGGGTCGAGGTCGTGTTGAGCAGCTTGTCGAGGCGCTCGCTGCTGGAATACAGGCTGCGGTTGCCACAGTTCTCCAACAGCATCCGTGTGAAGTTGAGGATGAGCTCGACCAACTCCCGGTCGCCATCGTGGGACACGTGCAGGGTGTCGAGAACGGCATCTGTGGTGGACTGGTCTGAGCCTGTGCTTCCTTCTTCCACGTCGCCTTTGAGAAGTATCCGCCGCTGGAAGGGCTGTGTCTGTGGTCCGTCTACCAAGCCGTACTCCTGGTTGAACAGCTCGAGCACGCGGTCGAAGCGGTTCAGCACGGGTATCCAGTGATATGCGTCACCGCGGGGAAACGGCCAGTGCTTCGGAAACGAGGCGAGATGTGCGGGCAGCTGGTAGAGAGGTATCGAGTCGGTTGCCTTCACGAAGTCGGCTATCATCGACGACTGCGGGCTGTCAGTGGCAAAGTAACCAAACTCTTATGCGATGTTGCTTACCAGAGTGGACTCATGTCGCGACGTAGCCTGCTTCTTGATCTTCATGTTTGCGCCGGGCGCTCGGACGAAAAGATTCCTTCACATGCAGTCTCTAGCAGTTGTGGTTCTTCCGAACGCGTCTATCAGAAAACTGGGTCGTCAATGTGTCAAAGTCCCCGCAATGGCAAGAGCGCTCTTGGAGTTTGCCTGCTGAGCGCACAGTTTTTGGGGGAAAGTGCGATCAGATTCGTGAGGCGTGCCTGCCTTCTTTGACGTCACGAGTGCCACTAGTGATGGAGGGAAGGCGCGGTGTGGTAAGGACTGTCGAAAGTGGTTGTGGTCGAGCCGTTTGATGAAGCGGCGTGGATGATTGCGGTGCTGTCAAGAGCCACGGTGCAGGCGTGGGTCTTTTTCAGCTAGCGTATGAGCTTTGGCGGGGTCAAAGTGCGCCAAAGACGAGTTTTGGAGACGGTAGTGTGTGGTGTGTGGGGTGGAGGTAAGATTGATGTTGAGCTCTGAGCTTCCAGCAGTTTACATCAGTTTCGGCGATGACAGAGTTGAGTGGGGTCCGAGCGCCATCTATCTATCACGAAAGGCACACGCTTGGGCTACTTGCACGAGCATGATCTGCAGCCCTATGATTACGGTACTATCAAAGTTTTCGCCCTTTGCTGGCCAAAAAAAAAAGTCATGCATATGTATGCAATGCTTTCAGTGTTTCAAATGTTCGTAGCTGTCTACTCGTATCTAATACTTTCCAAGGTTCGAGAGTACCGTAATACTAGCTAGCAGCTCGAAATCTACAGGCACCGTATGAGATTGCGCATGAGAGCTGACCAACGGCCAACGACTCAGAAGCCATATTCTCAAACGCAGATCGATTTTGGATCCCTCCTTCGTCTGCTCCCTCACCATCCCCCAGTCCCGCTCGCATTCTCCTCCCTCTCCTTCCTACCCACACTATTCCCACTCTTCCCCTCCTCCACTACTCTAACCGTCTCCTCCAACACCAACAAATCCCTCTCAATCATCTCCGCCCAATTCTGTATATCCCCAACCTCATTCAATTTCTTCGTGCCGCCGCTCAGCAGCTTCTCCCACTGCGCGCTCTCCTTGGCCAGCGCGGCTGTCTGCTTCGCGAGCTCGTTCTCTTGCTTCGAGATAGCGAGGCTGTTGGTGTGCAAGTCGGCTGTGCGCGTGCGTAGTTCCGCGTCGAGAGAGGTGCCGACCGAGGCGAGGGAAGCGGTTACGGCCGCGCGGGCTTCGGCTGTGCGGCGGGCGGAGTCGGTGGTGGAGGAGGGGGTGGGGGAGGACATGCTGTGCGGTCGGGGGATTTTGGGTCGGGTTGAGAGCAGGATGGTTTGTTTGCTGGTCTGTAGTTCTGAGGTGTATCTTGAAGCGGCAGGTCAGTCACGAGCAGCAGAGCTCCGCTCCACTCAAAGCTCATGCAAGCACATGCACTATTGGGCCGGCCCTATGCATACTTCAGATCAACGTCGAATTGCAAGACGACTGGTGCGAGCAAGTCAAGCATCTCAGTCGGCTGCACAAGGGTGTAACGGGAGTTGCTGCAAGTGGCCAGATTGAGAGAACCTTGACCCCACTTGTGCTCGCTTTACACATGATGCGCTGCTGAATTAAGCCATATCCTTCCAGTCGTACAGCAAGAATCGGGGACACGTGCACGACAGATGATATGTCGTGCCAGCGTTGGTGCAACAGACACGGTTTGCTCACGGCTGTAGCTGCTTCAGAAGCAATCGAGAGAACCAGGTGGCCATTTCTTGTTGGAGAAAGCTGAAAGACCAACCAGCTTGATGGAGCAGCAATTAAGGTGTTATCTCTCTACAATTGCCGCGAGTTTGTGGCTTTGGTTACTCTCACATGGATAGGGGGATCACGGTGTGAAAGTTGAGCAAGTCGTTTTATCGCATACGTTGTTGTCCAAAGTTTATTGTAATTTGCGTTGTCTGAGTGTCTTTGGCGAAGCGTTCTGATGAGATGGATGCGGGGTAAGCCGTGGTGCGTGTTTCATGGTAGCTTTAGTCGAGCAAACTCGCTTACACTTGCCAGTGCATCTGTTTCCCTTCTCGTGGAAACCGCTTGAATGCAACCCTGTTCGGCACTCTGCTTGCCAGCTTCTGCCCGACGCTGCCTGTGGTATGCCACACTCCAGATCTCTGGATGGGACTCAGTCTCGTCATTGTCAGAGATACACTCTTATCCCTCCCATAGTGGCTCAGCAGAGGAATCTAAGGGCTCAATTTCGATCCAGTCAGCACCCCAAGCCCAATCTTGTGCAGGCCCTACTCTGTTGCCCATAGGCTGTTCCAGCTCACGCGACTCAAGTTCCCAATCGATCGAGTGCTGGCAAATGAGCCTAGTCTTGCGGCAAATCTCGCCAGTCTTTGTATGCCGAGATTGCACGAAAATGCGCGGGTCAGACGGTACCTCTTCGATGACCAGTGCAAATCCGTAGACGAGGTTGGCCAGCTCGGCCGGAAGCTTGTGCCCTACAGCTTGAAAGACGGCCGTCTGGACTTCGTTATGTGCACGCTCCTGAAGAAGCACGAGCAGAGGGAGGAGGGTGTTGAAGACGCATTTTGATTCGAACAGGGCTTTGCAAGTATGTCGGTGCATACGTTCGCGGACATCTCGAGCTGCTTTCGCGGCATTGATGTAGATGTCCCCTTGAGACCAGCCTGTGAGCATTTGGTCCAGATATTTCGCAACTCGGTCGTGATACATCAAAACATCCCTTTCCCAAATGGCAGTGTCAGTCGGCGACTGCAGAACGTCGATTTTCTCCAGGATGTACAGATTGACGGTTGCCTTCCAGCTTTCTGCTGTACCAATTTCGAATTTACGCGCGATTTCTTCGTCGAGAAGCTCATAGAACCATTCTTCATCGAATTCCACGGGACGATCCTCTTGATGAATGATGTACATTTTTTCGCGAATGTAGTCGGCGTAGTCAAGAGACTTCGGGGGGGTTCGCTCTTGGAGAGGCCTCAATTGGCTGGCAGAGGTTTCTAAGCAGGTTCAATAGCGAAATCATTGCGCACGCCAGGTTCAACTCACTGCCGTTGAAAATGTTGGTACTTTCCCACCAGTGATCCTGCATCGCCACATCTTTAGACGATTTCTCGATAAGCTCCTCGATCTTCTGGAACTTGGCTGAAACTTCCGCCATGTATTTCCTATACATTTCATTAAGCTCTACAAATGACTCTTTCATTTGCGTGTACTTCGTGTGCATAGTCGGTACTTGGGCGTTGCGGCCCTTAGTCATGAAATCGGTGATCTCCAAGTACTCAGCATAAAGCTCTGGAGCAAAATCAATCTTTGAAGCAAAGTCCGACACGCTGCTAGTGTTCATCCACTCCTTGTCTGAGTCTAGGAGAGTAGGGTTCATGTCGTATGCGGCAACAGCATCGGTGTTATCAGGACATGGTCACTTGGTCTCGGGGTCCTCAGTGCTGTCGCTCCTCGTACGCTTTTGCAGGGGCATATTCGACGAAGAAGCCATGATCTGAAATATGTGTCCGTTCTTGTTTGGATAATGCTTGATGTGAGCGAGTAAGGTCAAGAGAGCGTCTCGACGTTGGGAAAGGGGTGTCATTGATGATCGGCAGGGTCCGCGTCGCGTGCCACCTCTATCTCAATCAGCTCTCTAGCTCCCCCCCGATCCTCCACCAGTATGCTATCGCAGCAACTGCAAATGCTTTGTCAAAGTATGCGAGCAGCGCCAGGTGCATAGGGTGATAGACGAAAGAAGTTTTTGTGTGAAGCAGGGGCGATGCAATGCGAAAGGGAGTCAATGCTGTGTCTGCGGTGCAACAGTCTTGCTGAAAAAGTTAGCGGCATCCATCACACGGTCTGAAGGATATTTTCAGCATTGAGACAGATGATCGTTGTCATTCGCCACCATGCGACATGATATCTATGCGATAGTCTCACCGTACGGTGCACCCTCCAGTTTGTATCCACCAGGCTGCAGTTTCTGAAAGACAGCGCTCGGGTCGTACTTCTTCGCAACCTTCTTCAGCTTGGCCAGGTTGGTCTCGCCGTAGCTGGGCACAACGTTCTGGTATGGTCCCGCGTAGTTCATATAGATGTACCTGTGGTACACGCCCCTCTTCTTCGCCTCAACCTTAGCAGCGTTCATGAATTCCAGCGCAGCCTTGTTGAACTGGTCGTCCTTGGATGCGTCGTCCCAGACCATGTACAACAGGCAGTGCATAAGTGGACCGTCCTTGGGGTCAAGGCCTAGGGCATTGCCGCCCTTCTTGCTCATCTGGTTGAGAGCTGGGACAGCGAAAGCCTGGAAGGTCAATGAGCCCTGGTCGGGCAAGGGACCGACCGTCTTCTGGTGCAGGGCTTGCATCCACGCCATAAAGTCGCGGTTGAGCTTGAATGTGCCTGCCCAGAAGGAGTAGCGGTGGCCCGGAGGCATCTGGTTGCTGAGCATGTCGGTGTCCGACGCAAGGGTCCGGTTCAAGGTAGAAGCTTGCACCGCGGGAAGGGAGAGGTATTCCTTGAGGATGGCTGGTGGATTAGCCTCATTGACGGGCTCGAGATACTCCAGTTGAATCTGCGCGGCTGGACTGCCAGCAGTGACGGCGAACGAGAGGATTTGGACAGCCTTGGGGTCTTTAGGAGCACTCTCGACCATTGTTGCAAAGGCGTTGATTAGAGCTGGATAATCAGGCGTAAGATGGATTCGAGTGCCGCCCCACATGATCTTGCCCTGCGGCTTAGTCTCTAGATTGAACTGCGTAACGACACCAAAATTGTTTCCTCCGCCTCGGAGAGCCCAGTAGAGGTCCGGGAACAAAGAGGGAGTAGCAATCAAGATGGCGCCGGACGCGGTGACGACCTGGTAGGAGGCAACGTTACTTGCGGGTATTAGCGGACGGCTGCGGCTGATCATGTCTGTAGTACTTACTCGCAGGCGAAGCCGTAGATATTGGAGTGATGGGAAACACCACCTCCAAGTACGAGGCCCATTCCTACATCTGACGCTCGGCCACCAATGACAACAAGATCATCTTCCGCAAGCTTTGTGTACACAGCTCCCCATCGGTTTCCCGGTCCGATAGATGCGATTTTCTTGTCGGCAGAAAGTGTGATCTCGTTCAACCTTTCAAGAGACACAGTAATGCCGACCTCGATGCTAGATGCGCCAGGGAAGGCGACATGGCCACCGCCCTTGATAGCGAACGGACATTGTGTGAGACGAGATAGCAGCACCACTGTTGAGACTTGAAGTGCGTTCCCAGGCTTGAAAATACAAAATGGGTCGACAGAAGCGGCCTGCGTGGACCAGTAGGCACTGGTGAAGGCATCGTAGTTCGCTCCGTCTGTCAAGACGTCGTTTTTGAAGAGAAGCTTAAGCGAGTTGCACTTGTGATCGTTAGCAAGTAGCATATAAACCGCACGACGCAACATACAGCAGCAGCACAGGGGCTAAAGAGTGACCGCTTCTCCGACTCTAATCCCGCAAGCTCGGGCAGCGCAGACACGTTGACGCCATTTTCGAGAAGAGCCCCAGTGATGTTGAAGTCTGCAGGCTCAAAGAAGTCCTGCGCAACGACGCTAGCAGCATGAATGCCCAGCGAAAGCATCAATGAAGACTTCATCCTGTGCCGCAATGTTGCATGCAATAATAGGAGGATTCTGAAACAAACAGCTGTGGGAACCAAAGAACCGGAGCTGGGTTCGAAGAGTGCAGTACCGCGCTTGGAAATGGGCCACTGCGTTGTCTCTTATTGACACCTAAGAAAAGGCTTTGACCTCGTTCCTGCACACGAGTCAGAAGAAGGCGATGCACCTTCCGTTCAGCGACTCCATATACTCAGACGATAAGCGATGGCTAGAAGGGTTCGAAAGGATGTAGCGCATCCTGGTGGCATGCTGTGCCGCAATATCTATTCCTTGGAGATCCACTTGTGACCAGACGGTTGGGACCCTCACTACGCCATGTAGGCACTCGAACGGTCGTTCTTATGTAGGAACGCTGAAAAGGTATAGTATTCTAGAATATGCACCTACTGCATTTCCAATCATCCTCTCAACGTGGGACTTCTCAGGATCCTGTTGAGGTCCTAACCGCGCAAAGCTCGTTCCCCTCTTTCGGGCTGCCCGATCAAGCTCTTTCTGGCGAGTCTATGGTGAATACTACACAACGTAAAGTGTTCGCCTTCGGAACTAAAGATGCTAAACAATTACAACTAGATGTCTCGCACGAGATCTCGGAGTGGAGCATCCTCATGCAATCTGCAGTATTCGGGTCCAATGGATCAAGCATGCTTACCTACCTGACGCTGTTGACATCTTTGAAGTTGCAGGGTGATTGGTGATGACAGGGAAGATGGTGTTCCAGAAAGGCAAGAAGTCCGCCCACCCGCAGAAGTGGTGCCGTTAAGTACTGCACGCCGAGGCGCGGACTAGCAGAGATGCCGCCTTGGCGACAGAAGGCGAAAAAATTCACATGCAAGAGCCCGAAAACTGCAACTTTCTTCCTTCCTGTCAAGATTTGGAGAAATCTTTGGAAATGTAATATTTAGCGACGAATCGTTGTGCTGCTTCGAGCTCAATCAGACAGCTCAATCAGAATTCAAAGCACTTTGGACAGTAACAGCATTGCCGAAGCAGCATGAAGCTTACTGAAGGGTACCTAGGTAGAATCCTAAGTGCTTTGTACGGGATACAAAATGTGTTGGCGGATCGTGAGCCGTCCACGGGTAGGATGAACGCTAAGGACTCCGCCTCATTTGCACCAATACCACGGGTCGGGCCAGCCCACTGGAGAAGATAGCGCAGCCGGGGGACAGGGAAGGCGTTGGCGGAGGATTCGAGGTGCTAATTACCGTCTGCTATCACCTCGCTACGACGCGCATTGGCTAGGCACAGATGGTCAAACAGTACTGACGAATCGGATGGCTGCCCTTACACGTTCAAACAGCCGCTTGCTGGAGGATCTTGTTCTTTGACCATCATATCCCAACTGCTTGTATAAGTGACAAGCGGAGGAAAGTGCCGCAGGAAGTCAGATGGATTCGAAAAGAACAAGCAAGAGCCGTGTTGTTGTTGAAGGATTGTAGAGGCTTGCAAAGCCTCAAAGTATCCCAAGTACCCTTCGATCCACCTGTTCGTCGCCTTCTTGAAGACCCTGATTTCTTCTCACGTCCCCACCACCCTCCATCATGTCCTCCCAAACCAACGGCTTCGCACAGGGTACTGTGCTCAAAGTTGCGTACTCGATGCTTGGGCTGACCAGCTCGGTCATACTCGCGAGAATTGGCCTAAACATACTCAAGCCAAAGAGTCTAACAGCCTCGGACTACTTCGTCTTCCTTGCATTCGCCTTCTACGCTACCATGTGCGCCCTGTACATCTCAGTATCGCCGTATATGCAGCGAGTGTACGGGGTCATCAACAAGGAGATAGCGCCGTATCCTGACATGCCTGGAGACACCGTAATCATGACCAAGATGATCTTCGCGGCGCCGTGCTTTTTCTGGTTAACGTTGTGGGCCATCAAGTTCTCGCTGTTGCTATTATATCGGAGACTCTTGGTCGGTCTGAACAAGAAATACACGATCATATGGTGGAGCATTGTAGGTCTTTGCCTACTGGTACGTGATTTGCGTTCTTTTGCGCTCAAGTAGAAATGCTGACCACAGTCAGACTTTTGCTGGAAACTATGTCATGTACTTTCGATCGTGTGGTACCGTTTCCGGCTTTTGGACTGGAGGATGCACTGGAGATGCTGCGAAGCGTGCGCAGCTAGACAGCCTTTACTATTCGTTTTCGGTAGACACGGCTACAAATCTCATGAGTAAGTCTTTTGTTGCTAATCCGTGCTCGACTTAATGGCAAGTCGATAAGAACGAGTATCGATGTAATCTGACTAAGTATCACTAGTAATGGCACTCCCTATCAGGCTCACCTGGAACCTACAAATGCCTCGAAGTAAAAAGATAGCGATCCTCCTCCTCTTCGCGAGTGGTTTCATCTGCATTCTATTCGCCTGTCTCCGAGTCGCCCAGGTCGCCATCAACGCTGCCAAACCAGAAGCAGACGGCCAACCGCTCGACCCTACCTGGCTTGCCATCTGGGGAATGGTGGAGTGTTCTATCGGTGCGTGCTCAACCAACACACCTACATACCGTAAGCTAACATACACCCAGCCGTTATCATCGGCTGCTGTCCCGCCTTCGCCGTCCTCTTCAACGCCTTCCGCACAAAGGCGACGTATGATTCGCGAGGCTATAAGAAGCAGACGGAGAGCAATAGCGGAGCTAAGCCGGGAAGTAACGTACAGCTTCGGACTATTGGAGGGTCAAGCACGCGCTCGCGGGATCACAAACTTGGTCATTGGGCCGATGCACATAGTAGCCAGGAGAAATTAAGGGCAGGACATCATGGGATATTGGTGTCTAAGACGGTGACGCAGGAGGAAGACACAACGAGTGTATCTAGACAACCATAGCGTACTATAATGAATACGTTCGTTTGATGCCCCTTGAGTAGGCCTTGCTGCCTCGTCACAAACAACGAAAACGAGCATTGAAGAATTCTCCCTGAGAGATTGTCGATGCTCCTGGTGCTTTATTCAGCTTGCGTGTTTGGTGCTGGCGGAATTTGCGTGGCGGCTGCCATAGTATGGTCCGTGGCCGCACTTAAAATGCTATTACGTTCGACTGATGTGTACTGACAAAAAAGGGCGAGAGATGTCTTCTCAAAGATTACATTGTGCCAAATCGGCTGCTGCTAAGTTTCCGTTTAGGAAATTGATGCTCATCGTACCGCATCTGCTTCGCTGTCTTCGCTGTCTTCGCTGTCACGCTCCCACTCAGTCCAAGTGTTCCGTTTTCCTTTCCCATGGCCACTTAACACCTTCATTTGTGATGCAGTATTTCTTTGATTGTTGCCTCCGGAGGTCATCGTCAAAGTGCGCAAACTGCAGTTCAGTCTGGTTCCAGTTATCGCCGCACGCCAGAAGGTAGCAATCGTCCCGAATATTGAAGCGCTCTGTCGGCCTGCCGAGATTATTGAACCGTTTCGATCGCTCTATGTGGGGACACGCCAGCCTTATCTTGCGAGCCTTCTCTCCAGTCCAGTGGTGTTTTGCGTCTACAAACACTCGAGGATCCCGCGGTATCTCTTCTGCGTCCATAAGATGCTCGAAGATGAGGAAATTAACTTCCGTTGGCACACGAGTGCCCACCACGACGTCGGTGTTCAACCGCAATTCTTCGTAGGCGCGCCGTTGAAGCGTGTCCAATAAAGGAAGTAAAGTGTTGTAGACGCACTCGTCGATGCTGACAACAGTGGAACACTGATCCAGCTTCATTCGTTTTCGTACGTCCCTACAGCTGTTTGCCGCATTCACATAGCGCCCATTGTCTTTGTCGTCGCCCTGTCTATAATTGTAGCCGAGCATCCTTGCAATGCGGACATTATAACTACATCTGTTGATGATCAAGCCGATTTGTATGTCTGTAATCGTAGCATGGCCCGTCAGGCGGTGGTAGGACGTCGAGGCTAATGCTAACATAAAATTCGAAGCATGCCCTATAATGCTCGTCCTCGAAAGAGCCGACCCGGTCAGCTTCTTTGGTCAACTACATGAAGAATTGATACTCATCCAAGTCTTCAGTGCGATCTTCCGGGTCGCGGTTGATGATTTGAGCCTGTTTCAAAACACATTGCGTATACTCAACGCCCTTTGGAGGGTTGACGGCGCACAATTGATTCCACGCGCCATTGTCATCTTGTTGCATTAACGAATTCGTCCTCATGATAGGCGCGACTTACTAGAAGAAAACAAATCGCCAGCTTCCCACCACCGCTCCTGCTCTGTGGTGGCAGACGAAGCTTCCGCCAACATTTCGCGTACTGCTTCGTTCTCCGCTTCCAGGGTCTGAAGAAATTCAAAGCACATGGCGGAGTTTTTACTCAATCGTCCCGCCAATGACTGTACATGGTGACGAAGCGATGGCTCCTCCATGTTACGTGGGGTAATCATGAATTGACACAATGCGTCGAGCGCATCATAGTTCGCTGTTAGCGCTCTGACTGCATGCTTCAGTTTTGGAATATCCCCCTCTTGGAACAATAACTTGGGCGTCTCGGTGCTACTGTCTTCTGATGGTGAGCTGCATGATTCTTCCGCTTCACTTGAGTGGCTCGACGCCGGAGACTCGGGTCTTTGCATATCAATGGAAAGTGCGTGGAATCCGTTCGTAGAGGTCATATTGAAGTTCGATCGGCGATTGAAACAAAAGTCGCTCTCTGGAAGAATCGTGTGGTAGGAGGCTGAAGTTTACTGTGCGCTAATGATTGGATGATGGACCCAAGGTTGTGCTAGTGGCAAGCACATGCCCAATGCGTCGTCCCTTACACTTCTTTTGCACAACGACATTTCAACCACGCCCGGCGTCACAAAGCCATTTTCGCTCAATTCCTGCACCATGTAAGACGACTAATTGGCAGCTTTCATTAATCGGCAAGATGTCTGCGCGCTTGTCATGTCATCTCCCAACACAGCATGTTGTTAGCTTCTGGTACACTCAAACACATGGAAACCCCCCTCAGAATCCTAGTATATACTCCAAGCACGCGTAGCGGTTTCATTCGCGAAAGCCATGGCACGTGCCCCCTCCGCTGCTACTACCTCTACTCAGTTGACGTCTGTCTTCCTGTTATATTCACTCGAGGCTCGTGTCACTTCCTTTTACGTCTGTTCGCGCGTGAGGTTCCCGCTCCATTGATTGCATTAGCAGTCTCGAGCCATCACTACTATCATCGCCCTCTCGACCGCGATAATCATATTCCCACTCTCGGAACAAGACAAAAAAGACCCCTTCTTCGTGCTCGGCGTTATCGCTACAACTATCTTCTTCATTTGGCTATACTCCAGACGGAAGAAGATCGTCAGAGCGCACAAGGTGAAAGGCCGTAGCCTGGGCATTCATCACGGCTTCGCTCTTCTCAAGGAGCCCAAAGTGGGCAGTTAAGGATAGGTCGTTCCAGTGTTGATAAGAGAAAGACGCGGCTGTACCTCACACAAGCTTGAACGGCCATGTTTCACACTTTCCAAGATGTATGCCGCTTTTCTTGAGCCGTTTTCCCTCCAGCTTCTCGCCGCGATCATTGACGGGTGTTAGATGGACGTGGTTCTCGACAGTGTGGTGGGAGGTGGCTTTCTCGATGGTGGTTTTTGTGTTGTGAGTGGAATAGGGGAGATTAAACTGGAGTGATGGGAAAAGAGTGCAGTAGATTGACAACACTGTGGGTGAAGTCGCACGAGATACATGCACACATGTTCTCTTGCACAATGGTTTAAAGGACAGCACGCGAGTCTTGCGCGTAGGTATTATGCAGTACGTGCTGATTATACCCTCGTGGCCTATGTTCATTCGCCGTATTAATTGGACCTGGCGTGTGCTGATGTATGCCTGAAAAAAAATCTCTAAGCTTTGTGGTTCACGATGTTATTCGAGTTGAGATGAAGTCGCGATTGAGGCGCACGAGGCGGAGATCTGAGAGCTTGGACCCTGGGGTGAGTGACGCACCTGCCCCGAGCATCAAGCATCTTACATGGAGCTACCGATGCGCGTAATATTGTCGCATTTCGCATAACAACATTTACAAGAGTTGAGAAGACACACTTCAACATGCTGTCCGCCTTCACTGCCCGGCCGATCGTCGAGCTGAAGCAGCGCGACAAGTCCCGGATCGAGTCCATTCTTGCCTATGGTATGAAGCATGATGTACTTTTAGAAGCGCATATCACTAAGACACTACCAGGCGACCGCATACTCGTAGGACTAAATTCAGGATCCCTGCGCATTTACCGCGTCAACGAGCAGAGCGACGACGGCGACGTGGACGTCAATGTCAAGCTGAATGGCAGTCAGGCCGACGAACAGCCCGAACCCAGCGCGGCGCAGAAGAAGCCCGCCGAGCTCCTACGCGAAGAGGAGAAGTTCTCGCGGCGGCCCATACAGCAGCTCGCCATCATCAAGGAAGCCAACATCCTCATCTCGCTCTCGGACAACCACGTCTCCATCCATGACCTCCAATCATACACGCTGCAGGAGAAGCTCGAGCGGACCAAGGGCGCCACCACATTCGCTGCAGCAAGCAACATCGTGAAAGATGCGACAACCGGCATACCCTCGATCGTGAGCCGGCTGGCTGTGGCGGTCAGGCGGAAGATCATACTGTGGACGTGGCAGGACATGGAGCTGACGGGCGACGCGGTCGAGATCTCACTCATCGCCACGGTTAAGAGCCTCACGTGGGCGACGGGGACCAAGATCGTCGCGGGCATGGACCCCGGCTTCGTCATGGTGAACTTCGAGAACCAGGAGGTGCAGGACATCATCAAGCCGGGCGCGCTGGGCGAGGGAGGCACGCAGGGCGCACGCTTTGGCGCTGTGTCTTCGTCGGGCATGGGTTACATGGGCATGGCCAGCTGGGTGCCGAAGCCGCTTGCGACACGACTGGGCGAGGGGGAGATGCTGCTGGCCAAGGACGTTAATAGCCTGTTTATCGACACCGATGGCACTCCGATTGAGAAGCGGCAGGTTCCATGGCATGCGGCGCCAGAAATGATCGCCTACTCGTACCCATACATGCTCACGCTGAATCCGCCTTCCAAGGGCAGCCTTGAGGTACGGAATCCGGACACGCTTAATATGCTGCAGTCGATTTCGCTACCCAACGTCACCTTCCTCCACGTACCGCAACCGAATATCAGTCTGGCCCATGCCGGGAAGGGCTTCCTGGTGGCCAGCGACAGGTGCATTTGGCGCATGGGCGCTCAGAGCTATGAGACGCAAATCGACGAGCTGGTAGCTGGTGGTCGCTACGACGAGGCCTTGAGTCTACTCAACATGCTGGAGGATACGCTACTTCTCGACAAGGAGGAACGGATTCGCGAGATCAAGACGCTCAACGCACATGCCCTCTTCGATCTGAAGAAGTACCGCGAAGCTATGGACTTGTTCACAGAAGCAAAGGCGCCTCCTGAGCGCGTTATTTCATTGTACCCCAAGTCTATTGCTGGTGCTCTCGCGCATGAAGATAGTATCAAGGATAATGACAGCGCGGCTGACGAGGAAGAAGTAAACGGTGACAAGTCTACGACTACGACAGAGAGCAAAGACACCACTCCGGCGCCCTCAACAATCGGCCGCTCCATGATGGGTATGGGCAGATTCGTGGGTGGCGGAAAGAAAGCCGATACAGACGCTGCGTCCATTCGCGGCTCCATCAAAGACGAAGTGCCCGAGACGCCTACCAAGAAGCGAGGCACAGACTCGTCTCTATCCGACAAGCAAACAGCGGACAAAGACTTCAAAGACTCTGTTCGCGCACTGCAGTCGTTCCTCGCGCAATGCCGCGTGCAGATCAAGCGCTACATCGACACCGACGGTAACTTGAAGGAGCCATTGCCAGCACCAAACGAGAGCCAGCCAGAAGAGTACAAGCCGCCCTTCAGCAACTTCATCCAACTAGCAGGCGCCGAGGGCCAGACAGACTGGAAAGCGAAACTCGTCGATGTCGCTCAACTCGTCGACACGACGCTCTTCCGTGCCTACATGATCGCCAGCCCCAGTCTCGCAGGCCCACTCTTCCGCCTCCCGAATTTCTGCGAACCAGACGTTGTGCAGGAGAAGCTGTATGAGACCGGCCGATACGCAGACCTCATCGAGTTTCTGAATGGCAAGCGACTACATCGACAGGCCTTGGAGCTGTTGGAGAAGTTCGGCAAAAACGAGGCTGACGAGGAGGTCGCTACTTCACTTCAAGGTCCGCAACGAACAGTCGGATACCTCCAGCAACTCCCGCCCGAGCTGATCGACCTCATCCTCGAGTTCGCCGAGTGGCCGCTCCGCACCGAGCCAAAGCTAGGCATGAACGTCTTCCTAGCAGATACTAAGAACGCGGAAACACTGCCGCGCGACAAGGTGCTTGATTTCCTGCAGCACATTGATCTCAAGCTTGCTGTCAAGTATCTCGAACATATTGTTGAAGAACTAGATGACACGAATCCGGATTTTCACCAAAGGCTTGTCGACTTGCTGCTCGAGAGATTGCGCAGCAGCGACTTTGAGAGTGACGATGAGAAGAAGCAGTGGAGAGAGAGACTGCAGCTCTTCCTCAAGACGAGCAGCAACTACAACAAGTACCGCGTCTTCCAACAGCTCCCGTCTTCGGATCCGGATTACTACGAGCCAAGGGCGATTGTGCTGAGTAAAATGGGGCAGCACAAGCAAGCACTTGCGATATACGTGTTCGATTTGCAGGACTACCAGAAAGCTGAAGAGTAAGCACCACACAACTAACCTCGCACACACACGACAACCACTCTAACGTACAATAGGTACTGCAACGAAATCTACATCTCCACCCCACAACCCCAATCCCCCACCAAATCCTTCACACCAGCCACAACCATTCCCTCCACCCCAAACATCGACGACTCCGAACCCTCAATATACCACCTCCTCCTCTCCCTCTACCTAACCCCCCCACCCCCCAAACCTCCAAACTGGCCCCCGGCCCTATCGCTCCTATCCAAACACGGCGCGCGCCTCCCCGCATCCACCACTCTCGACCTCATCCCCCCGTCCCAACCCATCCGCGACCTCGAATCCTACTTCCGCGGGCGCATCCGCAACGCCAACTCGGTGCTCAATTCCGAGCGCATTGTAGCCAAGCTGCGGGGCGTGGAGAAGGCGGGTGTTATTGAGGCTTTGGTGCTGGGTGATGGGGGGGTTGGCAGGGATGGGAGGGTTTTGCCGGGTGGGTTGAATCGCAGGGTGGTGATTGATGAGGAGAGGCGGTGTGCGGTTTGTTATAAGAGGTTTGGGGGGAGTGCGATTAGGGTTTTTCCCGAGGGGGG
>Ga0265780_10002050_pt1 | contig 27870 bp, 21 predicted proteins | sample P1T30metagenome_FD_192432 | JGI IMG/M metagenome (GOLD analysis project Ga0265780, IMG submission 192432) | Plant litter microbial communities from East Loma Ridge, Irvine, California - P1 T30 | ecosystem: Environmental > Terrestrial > Plant litter > Unclassified | place: USA: California...
CTCACGCTCACGCTCACGCTCACGCTCACGCTCACGCTCACGCTCACACTCACTCACACCCTCGCAGGCCATGCCGGCGCCATGCTGCAGGCCCGCCAGCTGGGCAACGAGCTGCTGGTAGGCGTGCACTCGGACGAGGCCATCCTCGAGAACAAAGGCCCCACCGTCATGCGCCTCAACGAACGGTGCGCCCGGCACTGAACTCCATGTACGACACGCACTGATTATCCCAGGGTCATGGCCGTCGAAGCCTGTCGGTGGGCCACCAAGGCCGTCCCCAAAGCTCCCTACGTCACCTCGCTCCCCTGGATCACACACTACGGCTGCCAGTACGTCGTGCACGGCGATGACATCACCTCCGACAGCGACGGTAAGGACTGCTATCGCTATGTGAAGGCCGCCGGCCGGTTCAAGGTCGTCAAGCGCACCCCCGGCATCTCGACGACTGACCTCGTGGGCCGCATGCTGCTATGCACCAAGACGCACTTTATACAATCCCTCGAGAAGAGACTGTCCGGTGACGAGGGTCCGGGCGGAGAGGCAGAGCGCCTGGAGACGGGCCAGGCTATGCTGCAGCGCATCAAGCACTACGCCACAGATGCCAGCGGCCTTGCGCCTGGCTGCGATGTGTGGTATTGGCACGCCTCGCGTCCTGCGAAGCTGCGGAGAACGACAACCAGTAACGCTGCTGCACCCGAGCGGCCAGGCGTTGTGCGGTCAGAAACTGTAGGCAGCCAGAATCCCGTCAAGGAAGAGAAGGGCAAGTTCCACCAGCTCGTACAAGGCAAGGGAGTGAAGCCTGGACAAAGAGTCGTCTACGTCGATGGAGGATGGGACCTGTTTTCCTCTGGGCATATCGAATTTCTCCGCCTCGTCACCCAAGCCGAGGAGACCGCCGCGAAAGCCAAAGGATGGTTTACCGAAGAGGCGAAGAAGGAGCGCATAGAAAAGACGGGCGAAGACTACCCGCCGGCCTTCATAGTCGCCGGCATCCACGACGACGAAGTCATCAACCACTGGAAAGGCATCAACTTCCCGATCATGAATGTCTTCGAGCGCGGTCTGTGTGTACTGCAGTGCAAGGTATGCAATGGACATCGCTATCACCACCAACAACTAACACACCCAGTACGTCCACGCCGTCGTCTTCGGCTCGCCCTTCTCCCTCTCCAAAGCCTTCCTCCTCACCCTCCCCTACTCCACTCCCACCGCCGTCTACCACGGCATCACCAAGTTCATGCCACTCACCTACGACCCCTACGCCGTCTCCAAGGCCCTCAACATCTACCGCGAGATCGCTAACCACGAGTTCCAAAACGTCAATTCTGCCGAGATTGTGGCCAGGATCATGAAGGGCCGCGCGCTGTATGAGGAACGACAGCGCAAAAAGGGTGAAAAAGGCATGGGCGAGGAGGTCGAGAGGCTCCGGCAAGAGCTGGAGCGCGAGCAGAAGAGGAAGGAGATTGAGGGCCAATTTGGGCTTTGACGCTGTTTTTGCATGAGTGAGCGAGCTTTTGGATGCATAAATATCGTTAAGTTGAAATAACCTTTTTGGACAAATTGGTTATATTTGATATTACGATTTCCAAATATTCCGATTTCGCGTCGTGACTTGCGCGAATGCTAACCTGCTCCCTCTCTCTCTTGCGCCGTGCGAGATGAGAGAACCGTGTTAGACAGCATGGCATAGATCAAATGTTAATCCAAGGGTCTTCACCCACCACGCCAGCCATCTAAAAAGGTTGCAATGGTTAAGGAAACATTCATCATGCAGTAATGGAATAGTATACATCTTCAGTCAGCCTGACAGCCAAAGTGCCTGGCCCCGGCTGACTGCCGGATGGATGAGGAATGTGGCTTCTATCTTCCAAGAATCTATTGGGCTGACCCCGCCGTCAGCTCAATCGTGTTACCCAACGCAGATCTCAAGATGTATCCCTGTCCTTCTTGAGTCTTATCATCGACGCTGTGCAGCGTCCCCTTGTTGCTCAAAGAAGCCGTGAGGCTAGCCGACTTTGGCTCGACCCACCCGGACGCCTGGGGCGCTGCATGTAACTGCGATGCACTAGCTCGTGGCTCTGGTGCAGCTGGCCAATGGAGGTCTGCGTAATCTCTTTGGGACATTAGATTGTAGTTGCTGTTTGCAGTAGCCTCCAGTATAAGATCCCGCTCGTAAGTTCAGATCCCCCAGATTAAGCCATCATTCTAGCAAACTCGTATCAGCCTTTCATATTCTAAACTTCTCGCGAAGAAGAATCCATTGGAAAAATACATTTCCCAGGCAACTACGAAATCCTCTCACTCTCTTCATAGCAATAGCATCGCTGTCATACAACAAATTGCACCTATGTCGAATACATCTGAAGCAACGAACATACTCCAAATATGTTTCGGTATCCTCGGAATCTTCAGCATCCTCGTTGCGCTAGCCGGTCTCCATTAACGCGATTCACTGGGCTGTGTCCTGCTCCGTCGATACCGTCGGTCACGGGAGATTTGTACGCTTATTGATTCTTTGAGAAAGCAACAGTATACTAATCCCCACCAGACTACGAGATGGAGGCTGGGCTTGCATTTGTGAACGATGTACGGGATAGTCGTAATACGATCGGGCGATACGTGTAGTTATAGATGGTGATTGTGTTTGAGCTGGTTTGGTGATTTATAGAGTTTAACGTGAGCATATAATGCCACTTCGGCGGATCCGATACACCATTGCTACGTAGTCTAGTTCTAGAAGGCCCGGTCAATCAGTCCTGGTCATTAGCTTGCTTTTTCTCACTACATCCCGTCACTCATAAAGGTTTCCGTCTGTCAAATTACTTTTGCGTGAGAGAGGCGACTGTGTACAGTGTGGTAGCGATAGGTAGTGGGACTGGAAGGGGAAGTGATTCAAAACAGACGATGGAACGAGCCATCGTCTACCCCGATTGCATAGTCTGTACAAGTTTGATTGGATGGGAAGGTGACTATATTGTCGATTTAGATTATCGCGACCTTTCTGGGGCTGATCAGTTTCTGTAATAGATAGATCACTATCATAATAATTCATTACTACCTAACCCAGGCTCGCACTGAGGTCGCTGGGTTGGCTTTTGACGGGGTGTCGGCCGCCTTGCTCTTGTTTGATACATTAAATACATCATTAACGTCGTTATTTACCTCCACCAAGTCGATGTGGTTTCGGTTGGGTCTCATGACCTGATCGTAACGGACCTCGGGAGTGCTGCAAGATGAAATGAAAACGCCGAAGCTCCTTCGCTGATTTTATCAGACGCTATGCAGATTCGTAATGGCAGCGACGTCATGTAGAACGCGACTCTCGTGGCGTCAATTAATGCTGGTCATGTTCGACCGTCCCTGTTTGCAGAATGAGCTTGTTGTACGACTTCTTTTTGAATGGTGGATTTTATTCGGCGGCGGTGGGGTGTTTTGTTTCTGCTCGATGCGTATGAGGGCGGTCTTATTGACGAATCAGCTCGAAAGAAGTACAGCTTAGGTTCCAAGCTTTCCATGTGGTCGAGAGTGGGTAGTTTGCAGATGAGTATGGAATAATATGGTCGGTAGAGAATCATGTGAACATCCGTTGTACAAAGTTGTGTGGAACCATCACCTTGAATGCTACCAACAGTGGTTAGCTTGGCTACATGTGCATTGGCATTAGCTTGATAGTTGCGAGTAACCCACCTTCTCATTTTTGTGCCACTATCCCTCCTGCCTCTTGCGCAAGCGTTCTTCTTTCTTCTTTCGATCGCGTTCGTCTTTGTCCTTTCGTTCCTTTTCGCGCCGTTCGTCTGCTTTCCGCTGATGTGCGGCGACAGTGTCTTCTAGACGGTCTGTTAGCATTTATCAAGTATCGTAAGCGCGTAAGTGCCTGCTTGCTTTTGAAACTAGGCTGCCGGCTGATGAATGCAGCAATCATCCCACGTCTGACTTTGTAGAGCCCAAGTCTATCAATCGTCTTCTTTCCGATGATGATATCGAATAGCTCTGATTCCACGACATGACAGGTCGAAGTCTGAAAACGTAGAAGATTCGACGTCCACCATCGGAGTTCTTGGGTGCCAACACTTCGGTACTCTTCTCTACCCATAATGCTGTCCGCCAAAATTATCTCTTAGGTACGCCGTGGTTATGATATCCTCATCGCCAGACATGTCAACAATCAAGCCGATCGGCGGCTTGATTCGCGAACGTGCCACGTGAAGGGACTTGCACGTCTTCACGGAGCATATTGTAGAACGTGCACGCTCAAACAGGAAATAAAACGGGCTGATCAGCTTGATTGGCTTGATTGTTAACATGTCTGCTCATCGCATTGCGGATCGAATCGTATGGCCACCGAACGTCGGATTTCGTCCCGCCCGTTCACAATAATTGCGATTGTACCGAGTTTGTTCCAGATATGAACGTCTGGTTTGTTGAGGAGTGACTTGACGAACATCTTCAGTCGCGTCCCCAATCGCGGAGAGCTTTGCGACAAGCCATCACAGTCATGACTACTCTCGATTGATCTTCAGGGCTGGGGAGGGGCGGGTATCGGTGGAGGCTTCACAATATCATGCGGCGAATGGTACGAAAGAAATGACGCTGCTCTGTGGGCATCGTACGTGTTCGACACCGTACCGCATAGACGGGGGCTGCAACACGATCAAAGTATCAGCCAAGCAAGAGCAAGCAAGAAGAATGTCCTACACGTCACAGTAATTCTTGGTCTTGAAGGAACCTTCCCGTCTCTAGTCAATATCATGTCTGATTGCCTGGGTACGTGCAGATCAACAAGTTACCTGTGCTACACAGTCTATTTCCAACAGCTGGTTACGAAGAAGATGAAACTGGCGTTAAGATTTTCTCGCAGCGACGCGACGACAGAAGCTGGTGGGGATGTCGTAACGTGGGGGGGTGACGTAACGTGGACATCTACTTGGACATTTGTAGGTGATAAGAGGACGTTGAAGTGTACTATTAATTAGAGCTGCAGTCGGTGACGATCGTGTGGACTCGGCGTTGGAGGTTCTCGGACGCGGCAGCCTTACGAACCTACGGGAGATGGCAAGATCATCAGCATCCAGTCAACGATTGGGGCTATGGGGAGGGGATTTAACCGAAAGTAGACTCTCGTCACAACAACCGATGGTGAAATATGCCCTTCGGATTTTGAAATGGGGAGCAATTCTTTGATCAGGATGATGTACACATCATATTCACCACAAGAGACCTCGGGATGCAGTTTGTTCGTGCACTGGCATTCGCAGAAGTTTGAGGTGCCAGTGTTGAATAGAACGTTCGGCCAAAGAATCCTGACCCGGCAGATTCAGAGACGAACTCGCTCAGCTACTTCAGAAATGCCACTCTCTCAACTTCGCGCACACTACACAGGTAAACAGTGAGCTCGGAATGTCTGTGTGGAGCGAGTATGTCAAAGCCCGCGCATCCAAAGAGTGTACGCTGCCAACATGATGTGCAAAGTCTCAGGATTTAACTCGGGACGCGTTTTGAATCTAGCGCTCAAAAGCATAGTATGCTCTCCAGTTTCATTTACTATTGCGTCTGCGTGATTCCAAGCTTCCCAGAGTAAGGTTCGAGATTTTGGGTCGTGGGAGCGTATGTTCACACACAATAACCTAGAATCAAAGGGGTCAGCGTGGACCCCGAATCCGCTGATGTGGCGTGACGATAAATACTTGCAGCATGCGAACGTGGTGGTCAATCAGTGGAGTGAAGGATATCGCCTAGTGAAGCGAAGGATGCGCTAGCAAGGGGCGATGAGTTCCTCCAGCTAAACGCATCGTGGCATAGTCTACAATTGCAGAGCCGCAACCCTCACCGGAAAGGTGGAAACAGAAAGTTCAAATTGAATTGTTAGATTAGAGAAGAAACTGGTCCGGGCAATCGGATCCATTGCGCAACGTCCAATTGTTCCGCTTCCTCTCTGGCATACGCAGTCTGTAAAATGAGTGCACGTGTATCTGAAAGTTTCCGATTTGCCTCTGGTGGGATTCTGAAGACATGAGCTCCGCAGGGAGGACTATAAGGCGAGGAGTGGTACTACAACGAAGAGTCTCAACACTATTGCCTTTCAGCGTAAGTGGCATATTAAGCCATTCCCTCTTAAAGAGCTTCAAGGCTGTAAAGGTAGTGCTTAACTTTTGTCTCCTTCATCTCTCTATCGGGCACGGGCCACACTAGCTACAAAAGAGACAGAACAACACCAAGAAAAGCTTGATAAAGCAAAAAGAAAGAGGCAGAGAGAAGCAAATAAGGTCCAGAAAGAAAAAAACTCCAAGAAACGGGCAGAGGATCGGGTGAAGGAGAGAGAAAAGAGAGAGAGATAAGACGCAGAAAGCTGTAGATGCTGCTGCAAAGAGGGCTGAACAACAGCATTAAAAAGACTAGAAAAACAACAAAAAACTCTTAAATCTTACCAAAAAGATAAGCGTGAAGCTTCAGAACCCTTTCCTAAGCCGAAAAAAACGCTTGAAGGTTAGTGGTGGTGGTGCAATTAGTTGTGTAGCTTCTGGTGCGGCTATGCGCGCTGCATCACCAGAGCCACCACGCCTCACATCACGTGGCCGCACCGTCACTCTCCTATCAAAATTCAAATAGTACAAACTGTTTGTAAGAGTCTATTTAGTAAGCCACCAGAACACTATCTATATACAGCGTTGTGGTGTGGCTTAATAACCTCATGTTTACGATTGCGATTATGGTGTTTGGCGTGCGCCAAGTGAACTCGTGTAACTACCAGGTGCATGGACGTGTTATTACCGCGACACGACTACAGACGTAAGTCCAGCTACAGAAGAAGGGGAAGAACCGACTACCTAGGTACTGCTGAACAGCAGCCGCTAGCAGCTATACTTGGAAACAATCAACTCAATCAATTTGCGGTCTTCGATTTGAATTGAATTGATCGCCTTGGCTGTGAGGTCCGAATTGAATTAATTGATTGACAAAATCGAATTGAATTGATTGCTAAAACCCGGAAAATACGAGCTCCTTCGTACTAGTTACTCTACAGCCGATTTGAGTATAAACTGGTCCAGATAGCCGAACGCTAGCAGGGGATATTCCTTAGAGTTCAAGCTCAGTCTACCTCCATAAAGCTTGGCGATGTTAAGAAAGGCCACGTAAGCTGATCAAGCTTGTCTTATAGGGTAAGTGTTATCTAAACTTATCCGGTGCGTACCCCTGCTAGCGTTCGGCTATTTAGACCAGTTTATACGGTATCTCTTCACATCAACACTATACGGAGGTGCATTTCAAAAGTCCTTGCCCACCATCCCTATTGAGGTTTCTTGCCGGGCTTCGTACGTAGACAAAGCCGCTCCATGCCTTTTTCAAGCCCCCACTTCTTTCTTATCAAAGGCGGTAACTCTGTATTTAACTCATCAATGCGTTTTGTAGCTTGTTCCTTCTCTTGCTTTGTCTTAGGTACCCAGCAGTGACAGAGTCCTTTCTTCTCGTACGTAAAGCAACCCCAGAACATAAACTCAGAGTACCCTTTCCATCTCTCACGAATACAACTCTTAATAACAGCCTCATCAGCCTTCCTCTAGATCCTGTACCCTCTACGTCGGTGAAGAATAACAACAGCAGTCTCATCTGTTCAAATAACATTCTTCCGATCCTCTAAAGTCTAATCTTCATGCTCTCTACACTAGGCTAGCCTCTCAGTACTAGTCATCCTAGTTATCTCTTGGTTCGTTTTGCCATCAACCTTATAGGCTATAATTAAAGCACGAGTAGCAAGATTAGAGACAACCATAGTCAAAAACAGAAGAAGAGACAAGTAAGAAGGGGGGAGAGAGGGGAGGGAGAAAGCACGTCATCCTAGAGTGACTCGGGCCGATACCTCTCTTGCTCTCCGTACGTTGACCAGGGGGTGGGAAAGGACCTTGGAAATGCACCTCCGTATCACCAGCACGATTGCGCTCCACCAAATGGCGCAAGCGAGCCCGTTTCGCCAGCACTGCAACCGCCTCAGACGTGAGCCGCGCCTGCAGCACACCGCTTCGAAGCCAGCCATCGCCCGCCGCCGCTTGAACGCGAGTGTCTCTCGCAACGGGGTGCGGCGGCATCACACCACACCCTTAGTGATGACGGCGCAGACGAGCAGGTAATCGGGCTCGCATGTCGTGGCATGAACGGCAACGCATAGGGGGATATCTGCAGAGGCGGGGGGGGCTCCTGGCTGTGCATACCTTGCATTTACAGGCGGGCCAACAAGTGCCGGGTCCGGGTCCGGCTCCCTATAGTGGGTCGGGCAGATAGGAAGGCAGCAGACAGATATCTTCATGCGTTGGAGTGCCGTCGTGGCTGGTTTCCCATGCCGCTGAGGACGCGGCTTGCGTGAAGGTCTGCAGTTCTAGTAGGAGTCCAGATGCTGCTCGCTCCGCGTTGCACTCCACGCACAGCTAACTTGGGCAATAGATGTGTAGCGTGGTTCGTTGATAGCAGGAGGCCTCGCCTCTGTACACTAGACGGGTGTGCTGTAGGCACGATCCTTGCTGTTGTTGCAGATATCTGTTGAGAAAGCGCACCGCCCATAGCATGTTTTAGATATCATATCGCACCTTCTTCGATAGCGCTTCCAGTCTCACCGAGTCGAGCCGCGCCTCCACTCTGCTGCTCTCGCTTTATGGCGGCCATAGGCTCTGGATGAAGCAACGAGCCTGTCGGTCTCGATAGCTGGGTCTCGTAGCACACAGGGTGAACGAGAGTGCTCTGGCTGGCTCTTCGGCTGAAGATGAAAGGGGCGAGACTGGAGGTGTTGGAATACGGATATGTTGGGGTCGCCACCGTGCAAGGTAGCAAGACGCTACGCCATGGTCGTGCCTCGCATGGTAGTGTATGGGCTGATGGTATTGAGTAGAGAGGGCGAATCGAGCGTGCATGCATGTGGGCTGTTGCGAAGGTGTGATCAACCGTCAGGGTGAGAGATTTGCGGCAGGCGCCGCCGATGGCGCCCGTGCACATATATTAGACCCCTGCAGAGATCAGCACCCGAGGCTCGGGGTACCCGCTTAGCCCGACGCCCGAGACTCTCATATCAGGTCACACCCACACCCGTTCCTTGCAGGCTCGCCGCTCTGTCTCGCATATCTCTGGCATCGCCCGCACCCGTTCCGCCGGCTTCGCTCCCTCTGTCAGACTAGTTGACGTACTCATCGCCTATCTAGTCACGTGCCAACCCAGCCACCCGAGTGGCCCAAGCGTGCGTGGCTGACCGACGCGGAATCACGTGACCCGCGCGCGGCACCGCATCCGCCCCCACACTACGACTTCTCACTACTCCAGGGCTGCCTACTCCAGGGCTGCGACAGCCATCTTTGCGGCTCACCATGTTCACCGCCTTCACGTGCAACGGCCCGGCCAAGGTTCAGTTCTCGCGCACGGCATGCGACATCTGTCGCGCCAAAAATGTCGGTAGGCCCTCTGCCGTGCGATCATCCCCCCCGGGCGCTGACGTGCCTGCAGTTGAAGTGTCACGGGACCGGCGATGCCTGTGACGGGTGCGTCGCCTCGTCCAGCGCCTGCACATACACATTCAGCTCGGGCGTCGGGCCCGGCAAGAAGCGGCGCCGCAAGGTCTGTAGCCCCAGCTTCAATGCCAACTTCGCGCAGCAGCGCCCCCTCTCGCCCCCCAGAAGCACCTCTCACGGAAGCGACGGCGGGCCTTTGCCCCAAGATGCCCCGTCTGATCGCAGAAGCGGCGAATGGAGCAACCCGGTGGACACGCCTGGCGTGGCTGTCGTGACTCCGGCAGAGCTGCTCAGAGACGAGCCCCTCAAGGTCCATGACCAGCATACACCACGCGCCTCAGACAAGGACTGGTCAGACATGTGCCTCTCCGGCGAAGGCTTCGTCTTGTGTCCGGGCACCCTCGCAGGCCCAGCCTCACATCCCCCACTGCAGCCGTCGTCTATGCCACCTGCACTAGCCGACTCTGAGTCTGCCCTACGCAGCCACGTCGCGTCATCACTGGAAGCAGACATATTCCACATGTTCGACATGTCTTCGCCGCCGCAGAACTCACGGCAAACCTCGTTCGACCAGAAGGCATTGCAGTCAGGCGCGCTCGACCTCGCCACCGTCTCGGCATCGCGGCCACCCTCCTCACACTCATCCGCTCTTCGCCAAAGCAACCGAGATACGGCACAAGACGAGCTATTTGGGCCGTCCGCGGGCCTGTCTATTCAATGCGACTGCCTCGCATCAATTTGTCAGAGGCTCAAAGAGCTTGACCTCCAGCGAAGCTCCGACATTAAAGTTGCCCTTACCGACACACTGTTCCAGTCCGTCGAGAAAGGCATTGACCAGTTTGCTAAAATGCTTTCCTGCAACAACTGCAACATCAACGACGTCAATCCCATGTTGGTAGTCACCAATGTCAACCAATTGGCACTTATGCTCTCCGAGATTGTCCATCGGTTGTTACACTGTCAGTCGCCAGCCTCGGTCCCTGCCATTTTCCAATTTGGTATGTATAGCGTTCAGAAGACGAAGATGCGGACCAGGCTGCTCGCTGGCATGATTGAGATTCATGTCCACTGCCTAAACCAGCTCATTACTCGCCTAGAAAAATGCATTGCCGACCAACCGCGTATGCTGCTGGCCGGGGCAAGGAACATCGTAACGAACATGGAACAAACTCTCTCGGCTTTTCTTGGCGGCTCTTACATCGACTGTGATAGCTAAGTACCACGTGCTGATTTTTCAACCCCGCCCTGGTTCCAGCTGCTTTCAATCATGACCGCCGCTCCATGTAGTGGAGCACACTGGTACATGTGACTTTGTCATCATTTGGAGCCGTTTTGCAGTATAGACAATACACACTGGAACAAGGTCCCTTTAGTAGTATGACTACCACGGATAACTGAGTGGGAGGAGGGACAAGGCTGGTGGCTGTAACACATTGTATTAACTGTCTTATTCATTGTGTTGTTCCAATACTGTTGTGGTGAGTGCCATTGCCTACCGCCCAGTGCATGCCACAACAGGATATCATGTGACCCCAAGCACCTTCTATCCTGGACTGAATGGTACACTGTGAACTGATTCTCACGTGACTCAGTCAACTACTTAGGTACTCATCTTGATCATGTATATGATCGCTCTCTGTAGCTATCTCAATACAACAACCTTATTCTCACTTCCATGTCTGTCATCCTCCATGTCTGACAGAATCTAGATATTATCAACGATATACTTGATTAGGCTTGGCTTTGAGGCTTACGTTTTTAGACTGCTCTAGCGTTCTTTCTCGTTTGGTTGACAGATGAGGCACCAAATAAACATTACTTGCGACTAACCAACTTACCATCGCTACTACCAAGGGCCGTTCATTCTCGAGTTTTGAATACCACAAATCCAAAAAAAAACTCCCTGCTTTTAATAACACTGGAATCATGTCCAGAGCTCGGGTTCCTCGAGCACTTAAGATGATAAATGCAGATCGGGATGCCTACGCCTCGACTCGCCTCTTCTAGTTGAAGATTTTCTCCCTCTTCATGAAAAAACTGCACAAAAGAGAACCCGCACCTGAGACAAAGACAGGAATGAATGCATCCTGAATGGCCAAGGCTATGACATGAATGGCAGCGTCAGCAAGTTCTTGGCTTGCCTGTTCAATGAGCTCGCTTCCCACACCAGCAACGGCCGAAGAGACCTCCGTGGCAGACGCGTTAGGGAAGAGCTCGTGAAGGCCTGCATGTGCCTGATTGACGAAAACAGCACCGGACATGCCGGTACCAATGGCGATGCCAAGCATCTGGCTGACAGTCATGAAGCCGACGCTGTAGGGAATTTCTGAGGCGGCGACCTTCATCTGCGCAACGGGAAAACCAGCCTGGCAGTAGCAGCCGACGCCCGTTCCAAGAATGATGGTGTAGCCGTAAATTTTGGCGTTACTCGTCATATCGTCGGCCGTGTCTGGGCCGTGTTGGTTAGCGAGATTGAATACAGCGCGCCCGCGAGCAAGACTTACAAAGTAAAGCACCACCGATGAGGTGCAGCGCGGAGCCAAAGATGTACCACGGAAAATAATAGCCCGTTTTTGACATGTAGTAGCCGTTGAACAGGACGCTGGCAGAAAGAAAGAGAATATAGGGCAGGATGTGGACCGAGGTCTGCAGGGCGGTGGCGCCGCGGGTGAACTGAAAGTACAGCGGGAGGTAGTAGATGGTGATGAAGGTTCCGAATGCAGCAAACACTGTCGACTGTTAGTATCATCAAGCCTCATTTTCAACGAAAAGCGATATGGAGTGCTTACTCATGGTAAGGAACAGAACCACCATTTCGTAACTGCGGAAGAAATGCATGGGAAAGACGCGATCCTCCATGTTCGTCATGAAGCAAAGGCACTGCTGTGCACAGAACAGACCGAACAAGAAACCAGCGAGCACGAAAAGCGCGATGCTTCTGCCGTCACCCCACGACCATAGAACACCACCAAAGTTCATCGCCATCATGATGCACAGCGCCGTACCGCAGGAGAGTACCGCACCAATGTAGTCCAGCTTGGCAAGGCGCTTACGCAGTGGCACACCCGGCACAGGTTGGTAGTCTGGCAGAATCGTAAAGTAAATCGGCGCCACGACTGCGCCGACACAAGGATTGAGATAGAAGGCCCAACGCCACGTCGCCGAGCTCTCCGCAAAGGCGCCACCCACCACAGGCCCCAGGACGGTTCCAATGCCCCACCAGAATCCCGTGAGGCTGAGATAGCGCGGCCTCTCGGAGTCGGACGTGTTGACGGACAGGATAGTCAACAAGCCCATGTACATGCCCGTGCCGCCCACGCCCGCGATGGCACGCCCGACAATAAACGCAGCAATGTTGGGCGCGGCGCCGCACAGTGCCGACGCGGCCATAAAGACGACCGTGGCGCCCAGGAACAGCGCTTTGGCGGAAAACAGCCCAAAGGCCTTGGACCAGATGAGCGTACTTGCGGCCGAGGCCAGGGCGAAGGCGACGCTGAGCCACGGCACAAGGTCGACGTGGCCGAAGGTGTTGACGATGGCCGGCTGTATGGTCGCTACGATGGTTGTGTCGAGGGCGTATAGGAGGAACGAGGCTAGTAGGGACACGACGACAAGCACCCACTGTGTTTTTTCCACATGGTTAGAAGACTGGAGCTCGCTTGCTTGTCATGGGCATGTCATACCTTGACGCCGTGGACGGGGCGTGGAGACGGCGGTTTGGCCGCATTCTCAGAGGACGGCTCTGGCAGTCCAGCACCGTCGCCTGTGAGCGTATCGGGCGTCGAGATGTCGTCTTTCTCCATGGCAGGCATGTCGGGCGATTGAGTCGCGCCGCTGGGTGTGGTTCAGTGGATGGTAGACCGAACAGAAAGTATCTAACTGAAAGGCAGGAGAGGAAAGGAGAGAATGAAGGTAAGTAACGAGAAGCAAAAAATCAGCCTCGCAGTATCCTCTTCTTAACCAGGACGGCGGCAGATCTCGAGCACGGCTGAGTAATGCACCACGGCCTGCAGTGAAAGTTGCGATGGAGGCAAAGCTAACTCGAGAAAGGGCCCGCTTGGTTTCGTCCACTCGCGGAGGAACTCTGGCGCCGGTTTGTAGGAGGGGGAGGCGCGTGGGTTGCAAGCAACCTGTGCGGGTTGTTTTCTGAGAGAGAATGAGAGATATGTGTAGGGCTGCATTGGGCGCTTTCCTAATTGGGGAATTTCCTAATCGGGACAAATCTGGATTAGGTTAGAGGGTCGGCGCAATTTTGGAATGCTGTTTATTGCTTACCAATAGCACGTGGTCTGAGCTGATGCACAATCTCTATGCCAGCATATAGATATTGATGTTCGAGGTTCAGGCTGTGTTGTGTTTGACGTATCGTCACGGTACCGTCACGGTACAGGTGCAGGGGAGCGCGTACTGGGAGTTGTGTCAGGCATTCATCAATCAATAACGTGTACAATTTGTGGGTTTCCGTCGTGGGCATAAGAGATGACAAATTGAGTCTATGTAGCTGTTCGGTCTACTTGCCTACCATACAAAGAGACAACCCCCTATGCCTGTGCCTTCTGTTGCATCTGCGGCCAGCTTGTCCGCCTCCGCGCCCGCACGTAGCAGTTGAGCGGGCGAATGACAAGAAACTCCGGGTCGTACTGCATCGGCTCCGTCGACGCGTCCTCGAAGTGGTAGCGGTAGACGAGCTGGGCCAGGGCCAGCTTTGCCTCGAGCTTGGCTACGTTGAAGCCGACGCAGCCTCGCGGGCCGGCCGCAAAGGGCGTGAAGGCCATGCGGTGCCGTCCCTGGCTGCCCGCCGCCCAGCGGTCTGGGTCGAAGCGCTCCGGGTTCTCCCAGTGGTCCTTGTTGCGGTGGATGGCGGGGAACGTGGGGATCACAACGGCGCCCGCGGGAATCTGCCACCCGCCGGGCACGACGACGTCGCGCTTGGTGTTGCGGGCCGTCTGGAAGGACGGGTTGTGCAGGCGGTGCGTCTCCTGGACGAAGTGGTCCAGGAATGGCATGGCATGGATCTCGTCATACGACCACACCTTGTCGGGGGCGGCGCCGTGGTCGACGAGCTCCTGTACCAGCCGCTCCTGGTGGCCCGGATACTTTGTCAGCGCGTACAGCAGCCACGACAGCAGCGACGAGCTCGTCACGAAGCCGGCGGCAATGAGCACGACGATGTTGCTCAGGCGGTAGGCGGGCGGCAGCTTGTGGCCGTCCTCGTCGACGGCGCGCTTCAGGTAGTCTGCGATACACGTCGAGTCGAGCGCAGCCTCGTGGATGGGCGCGTCCTGGCCGCCGCCCCCGACGGCGGCGGCATCAATGGCGGCGTCGACGAGGGCCCACGCGCGCTGCTTGACCACGGCCAGGCGGCGGTGGTTGCCATACGGCAGGAATCTGTACCACGGCGGGCTGAGCGACGTCTTCTTCATCAGTGCCATGTACTCGCCCAGCAGGTGGATGATGTCGTGCGCCGGCGTGTCGACGGCCTGGAAGTGGCCCACGTCCAAGCCCAACACGATGCGGTAGATGATCTGGCCGGCGAGCTTGAACATGTACTGGTACACGTGGAAGGCCTTGTCCTGCGTGTCGAGCTCGTCGAAGACGGCGAAGCTCTGCGCGATGGCCTGCTGCATGGTTCCCGTGTGCTGGCGCACCGCGTTGGGCGTCATGCTCGGCGGGATGAACTTGTGCACCGTGTGGAACGCCGGCGCCGATGTGTCGCACAGGAAGAGTGCCGTCTCGTCGCGCATGAAGTACAGCGGGTGCGACGCGGCCGAAGGGATCTTGCTAAAGTATTCATTCTCGCCCAGGGCGGCCTCGGAGACGCGCGGGTCGTTGGTCAGGTATGTCGTCGTGCCCATGTTGACCGTCTTGATGACGCTGCCAAACTGCGCAAACAGCCGTTCATGGTTGCCCATGTGATCAGGGTAGATTTCGAAATGGTTTCCAAAGAATGGCAGCTCCTTGGGCGCATGGGGCTGGCGCACCGGGTTGCCGTCGACCTTGAGGCCAATCGAGCCCGCGTAGGCCACGACATGACTGATTGTGTCGAGCGCCTTGTTAGATCCGTAGAACGATATGCCTAGCCATGTTAACACTGCGAGGCGCACAATGCTGACAGCGTTGGAGAATACGTGTACCTTTTGGGTCCCAGATGCCCAGTGCGCCGCCAACATCACATTTCACGTCGTCTAGCGCATCCGAGGGCCGGACCTCGAGCTTTACGCTCTGGCGTTGGACCGTGCCGATGAGATGGAATTCCTTCACCTGCATCTTGCTGCGCCCTCTAGCACACGTCTTTGGAAGTGCAATGTAGCAGCTTCTCACATCGCTGGCGCGGAATCTACGCGCACAAATGGACGCCGCAAAAGTCCACATCGGACAATTGCAGCTAGCGCTTCCCATTTGGGCACATGCTGGATTGGGTAATTTCTCGTCCGCGACTCTACCTTGGATGCGACCTTAGCCACTATAAACAGAGTAGCGCAGCAGAGAGTGAGCCCGAGAGTTGGCCATATGGCGGGCACAGACAACGCAACATACACGCGCGAACAGGTAGCTGCAGCCAACACGCCAGAGAAGCTCTGGATTGTCCTTCACGGAAAAGGTATGCTCAATCGATTTCCTACTAAGGAACCCACTGACGACCACAGTTTATAATGTCTCGCGCTATTTGGACGACCACCCCGGCGGTCGCGACGTGCTGATGGACGTTGCGGGCACCGACGCTAGTAGTGACTTTGACTTTGTTGGACATTCCAAGTCTGCTATCAAGAGCCTCCAGAAGTTCGACATCGGGACCCTTGAAGGATACGTACGTGCCCCACATACTTTGCCGATTGAGACTTGAAGGCTCCTTCTAACACGCTCGCTAGCGCGCTACTCCAAAACGAGAGGCGAGAGAACCGATTGTGCAGCTAAAAGTACCGCTCAGCTCGTCATCTAATAAAACTTTGGCTGCAAAAGTATCCATTGGCGTCTTTCTGCTGCTCCCCCCGGCGCTATATTATGCAGCGAGCAAAAATCTTAACCCGTTCAAAAACTGGAGCGGCCGCGCAGGATTGGGTCAGATATCACTCGTCTTGTTTCTTTCTTTCACGAGTTTGACGAGCATATCCATGGTCATCGTGCGGCGGTTTTGGAATCGTATATTCCATCAAAAGGGCGTATTCGAGTACCCACCGCACTTCACTCTCCAGTAGTCTCAGTCGAACAGATTAGGAAATGTACGTAAATGGACGTGTACTGAAATGGACTATTGCAAATGCTGTCTACGAGCTTTCGTACCAAAGTAGAACGCCTTTCTATAGAATGACATCCATCTCTGGGCTTGAGCTCTACGAAACCATTCGCACCTTGTCACAGCGTTAATATCACATTGGGTAATACAGTATGGTGTATATGCATACCTTCTTTCTTGGCCTAACGGCAATTGGCCATGACGCCCTCTGGGGCACCATGGTACGAAACGGAACTGCAAAGGCCATTGGCGCTATCAAAGTTGCAGGGACTCTCCCGGATGGAAACGTCTTGCGCCACGTCTACACTGCGCTTCCATGGATCGACCGACTGCTGATCTCGCCCGTCATATTCTATGATGGCCTGATGCGCGATCGTAACCCCACCTTTCGCTCCCTGTTGGTCAGTCTATTCTGCACCATGCAGACGACATCTTTCTGCATCATCAGCGCGGGCTGGTTCTACGGATTTCCACGGTGGTACACCATCATGTAAGCATTCAATCCTCTGCCTATTCCCTGCCTGGCAGTCATGTTGACCAGTGCTTCAGCGGGCCGCTATTCTGGGGTATCGTGAATCAGAGCTACGGCGCCGCGTTTGTGTATCCCCTCTACCTCTTGGTGCATGTGCGTCAAATAGCGGCGACTCTCAGGCACAATCACCTTTCTACTCTGACGTCGGCAGATGCGGAGGCGCTGCTATACACTGCTTGCCTTGCTGGCGTGCTTCCAGTCTGGCTCCTACTACCAGCATTCGTTCCTTGCTCGAGCGAAACACGACAACTCCTCATCGCATCGTATCGACTGACACCCATTATACTCGGGTTGGCGCAGCCGTTGCTGTCGTCTCTTATCAAGATAGCTCGTCGCACGCCGTTGGCTAAGGAGACTATTCGTCCGCTCGTGCAAAAGTCCCTCTTGTTGTCTGGCACATTCTCGGTTTTGGGCCATTGGTATGCAATTGCGTATGCCGCTTTATCGCCGCACGTGACCCTCGCCGGCGTCTTCGGACCATGGGCAACGGACGTGGAGGGTGCTCCTTCGCAATTCATTACTAGCGTCGGATGTCACTTGTTTTTACAGAATGATTTCTGGGTTATCCTAGCCGGCTTTATTCCTTTTGTCTCTGCTATCCTGTCCAAATCTGACGGGAAACCAAAGTCCAGTGGCGAATTGTCGCCCATTGAAAGAGCAAAGAAGGTTCTGTTTAAAGTTGGTGGCAGCTATCTCTCTCTCGGCGTTTTCGGATGTTTCTTTTCACCGGGTGCGCTATTAGCGTGGTCCATGGCAGCTACCGTCTAGAACTGTCGATAAAGCGATGTTACTCTCGCCTTGTCACGAAGAAGAAATTTTTTTTGCGAAAGATTTACCAGAAGAGTTCCATGTTAAATTTGATCAACTAGTAACCAGCCCCAGTTCTATCATCCATGACCCGATCATAGATCTAAGTCTAACCTTTCTCTAAAATAATCTAGAGAACGCTACGTCCATTCACATTCAGAGCCTTGTTGAGAGCAAGCTGACTGCTGCTCTCTATTGCCGCCCACTCGATAGCCCGCACCAGACGATCAACCTCTTGCGGCTTAGAAACAACCGCATGTCCTCCTGAATGCTGATACATCTGAGCCATCGTGGTGTCGCAGAGCCCTAGTACTACGAGTGACTGCTCTACCATCTCTGTGTGATCCTTCTCTCCGATGAAGTGCACAGTCGGTATCCGGATCCGCGCCGCGGTGAGCGACGAGTGCAGGACGCGCGGCACTATAGTAGCGTCGCGGTGCTTGAAGAAGGATATATCATAATCGTGCATCGTGGCGCCGATCTTGCGAGCAATTTTGAATGTAGACGCAAGGTAATCGACGAACAGCTTCTCTGGCCGAGACAGATCGGCTGCGATGGGGTTGGGAAACTCGCATGCGGCATGGTAGTTCTCCCGAATGAGGCGCTGAATAGTAGAAAGGCAGTATTTCGAATCTGATGAGAAGGCTGCTACAGAGGACAGAAGGATAGCGAACCCGAAAGGCGCGGGCTCATCCGGGCAGCGCGCTTGGTGATCCAAGATGTAGGAAGCTGCCATGGAGGCGCCCTGACTGAAGCCAAGGACTCCGTCAAAGGGACCACAGTCCTGGATAAAGTCGTCCAGATCTTCGAGAGTTTCGCGGATATCGGATGGCGAGTAGCCCGCCGTGTATGAGTAGAAAGGGCCAGGATAGTGCGACGCCATCCCCGGACCACGGTCTCGCGTGAAAGCACCATCGCAGAAGGTGAACTCATAACCTGGCCCAAGATCCTTGATTACGGCAGCTAGCTGTATGCGCAGAATGCTAGACGACGATCCGACGCCGTGGAGAGCCAAAATTCTTTTCATTTTCAGATTTCGGGTGGTTTGATTATACTGAATGTGCAGCGTCCAACGGGAAAGAATTGATACATCATCGAAGCGAACATTGTGAAATGAACAAATGAAAATACACCTAGTTCCCGATGTGGAATGTTTTGCTGCTTTGGAAAAATTTCCATTCTCGGTCACGTCCGAACACGGAAAGGTGAACGCGGCAAGTAGAGCGGCGCCGAACGCGATCATCAAATCCAAAAACTTCAGATCCTGGGAAGCCGTTTGGGGCAAGTTGATTCATGCGAAACTATGAAGACACAATAGTCATAACATAGACATGTTGAGGCATTAATTTCTGGCATATTGTCTAGATCTATTTCACATTCGCGCAGGTTCACATCTTACTTCACGGCAGCCATACGAACTATTCTTGACATAGAACATCAAAGCAAAATGTTCTCTGATAAACCAAATCCCAAATACCAACATGTAGATGACCCGATTGTCATTGTTGGCGCTGCCTGTAGGCTCGCAGGCGAGGCTTCATCACTGGATCGCCTCTGGGACATGATGAAAGAGTCCAGGAGTGCTCTCGCCAAGGTCCCAAAAGAGCGCTGGGACGCCGACGCTTGGTATCATCCAAATCATGACCGAAAGGGCTCTGTGAGTATTGTACTAAGAAATTGTCATCATTGCGTCCTAATATGTGCAGCTTAACACAAGACATGGGTTCTTCCTGGAGCAAGATGTAGCTGCATTCGATGCGCCATTCTTCACAGTAAATGCTGAAGAGGCAGCCGGAATGGATCCAGCCAAGAGACTTCTGCTGGAGGTAGCATACGAAAGTTTTGAGAATGGTAAGTTTCGCCTCTCAATCAGAAGTCCAATGAGATCACCCGAACATCAGTTAACAAGTTTTAGCTGGTATGCCTATGAAGAAGGTTGCGGGTTCGAAAACAGGTGTCTACGTCGGAAGCATGACGAGCGATTACGAAGTACTTTCGACTCACGAAATTTACGATGTACCGTACATGGCTGCGGCCGGAAGCAGTGAAGCGATGACGGCAAACAGAGTATCGTGGTTCTTTGATCTGCTCGGGCCCAGCTTAACTCTGGACACGGCCTGTTCGTCGAGCTTGTATGCATTGCATCTGGCGTGCCAGTCGCTCAAACTTGGAGAAACGGACATGGTAAGTGGTGGCTAGCGATTTGAATACTATCTAATAGCGCAAAGGGTCTCGTAGCGGGTGTCAGCGTGATGCTTCATCCCAACTTCATGCACCAACTAGTTGCCATGCATATGCTTAGCCCCGACGGCATTTCGCATACATTTGATGATAGAGCAAATGGGTATGGCAGAGGTGAGGGCATCGGCGCTATCGTCGTGAAGCGTCTCAGCGATGCTATCCGAGACGGTGACACTATCCGCGCTGTGATCCGCGGCATAGGCTCGAACGTGGATGGAAAGACGCCCAGTGTCACGATGCCTAGCTCTGAAGCGCAAGCAAGCTTGATTCGAGAAGTGTACAAGAACGCCGGCCTGCCCCTGGCTTCGACCCCGTATGTTGAGCTGCACGGTACCGGTACTCCAGTCGGTGTAAGTATGTCCCTACGCAGCCCTTACTCCATTGAGCATTAGTAACCTGTCATTTCTTCCAGGACCCAATCGAGTTATCAGCCATTGCGACGACATTCGGTGCCGCCGCTCCGGAGGACCAGCCCGTATACGTAGGCAGTATCAAGCCGAATGTTGGCCATACCGAAGGCTGCGCCGGTCTCGCAGGCGTATTCAAGGCCATGCTTTCTCTCGAACGAGGCATAGTATTGCCTACTGCGGAAGTGCGTACTTTGAACCCGAAGCTAAGGCTAGACGACTGGAACATTGCTTTACCCAACGGCCCCATCGCATGGCCAGCGAACAAAACTCGCCGCATCAGTGTCAACTCGTTCGGCTTCGGTGGCGCTAATGCCCACGTCATCCTCGACGGCGCCGAACAATACCTGCAGGAGCGAGGACTGCAGGGTAAGACTTCTAAAGCTAGCTTCGCAGAAGCTATTGCGACTAATGGCACAAATGGTACGGCGACACCAAAGAAGCAGATGCTCTTCGTGCTTAGCTCCCGCGAGGAAGCAGGCGTCGCAAGAATGGCAAAGGAACTCGGTGCACATCTAGCCTCCAAGCATAACGCGAACAACCTCCAGTATCTATCGGATGTCGCGTACACTCTTGCCTTCAAGCGATCGGAATTGGATCATCGAACGTTTGCGGTCGCAGACTCTATCGAAGACCTGGCGCAGAAGCTCGCATCGCCCGCACGAGCTGTGCGTCGATCAGCCAAGCACAACCGCGTCGCCTTCGTCTTTACAGGGCAAGGTGCGCAATGGGCTGGTATGGGACAGCAGTTATATGGCCAGTTCGACGTCTTTACTGACAGCATCGCACGGAGCAGCCGCTGCCTCGAAGCCCTAGGCTGCGAATTCAATCTCGAGGAAGAGCTGCAGCGCATAGAAAAGAGTCAAATTGATACTGCAGAGTACAGCCAGCCCATTTGTACTGCTGTTCAAGTTGCCTTAGTCGACCTCTTGCGACAGTGGGGTGTCGTTCCAGGTGCTGTGGTCGGCCATTCCAGCGGCGAGATTGCCGCCGCCTATGCTGCACGACTGATTACCCACGAGGATGCCATTAAAATTACCTATCTCCGAGGCGTCTACTCAGGTATCGTGTCGAAAGGGTCTAGGCTTGGTGGGATGTTGGCAGCAGGTATATCAGAGGAGGAGGCCAATGAATATCTCACTTCTGTGGCGCCAGAAAGCGTTGTCGTTGCTTGCGTCAACAGTCCTAATAGTGTTACATTGTCTGGAGACGCCGAAGTTATCACACAGCTGGAATTCACGATTTCCGCTCATGGCAAGTTTGCCAGGAAGTTACGTGTCAAGACGGCTTATCACTCTCCTCACATGAGATCTGTCGCGGATCGCTGTCTCCGGGCGATGAAAAATGCTGGCGTGAGCCACATTGCTCAGTTTGTGGAAGGAAGAGAAGCGATCCCGATGTTCTCTTCGGTCACCGGTGAGCTGCTTGATCCTGCTGAGCTAGATCCGACCTACTGGATTCGGAACATGTGTGGCACCGTACGATTCTCTCAAGCAGTGGCAAGTCTTCTTACCGGCAACACTAATTCTTCGTCGAAACGCCGGACTGCGAACAGGAAGGCGATTGTGAAATGGGATGCTCTTATTGAGCTGGGTCCTCATTCCGCCCTCAAAGCACCCCTTATTCAAATCATGGAAGGCGTGGATAGCAAGCTTCCATCTCAGCTCGTGTACACATCGCTTCTGTCGCGCAAGGAAGACGCGGTGGTAACAGCTATACGTGCCGCGGGAACGCTGTGGGCTGCTGGCGTCCGGATCTCTCTTGAAATGGTCAACAGAAACGCTGCCACCGAACCAAACAATACTGCCCTCGTCGACTTACCCTCATACGCATGGAACCACGCAAAAACGTTCTGGCATGAGTCGCCAGCAACAAAGCAACAGAGACTCCAGAAAAAGCCAAGAACTGACCTGCTGGGCGCTCCTGTCGAGAACCAGAACCCACTAGAGCCACAATGGAGGAATCACCTTCGGGTTCGCGAGAATCCCTGGGTTGAAGACCATAAGATTACAGGCACTATCCTCTACCCTGGCGCTGGTATGCTGATTATGGTCATCGAGGCTATTGCTGAAATGGCGTCCACTACCAATGAAGTACAAGGCATCGAGTTCAAGAATGTCACATTCCACAAAGGGTTAGTGATTCCCGAGGAAGGATCAGCAGAAACAATTCTGCGCATTCAGCTCCCAGAAAGCAAAAGCGGCTCCCTTTCTTCGCACTCCTTTTCAATCTTCTCGAGGATCGGCGATGCCACCTGGACTAAGAACTGCTTCGGTCAATTCAAGATTCTTCACAAGAAAACGAACAGCATGGAGGCGGGCAATACTGACACCGCGGCAGCTTTTGAGTGGCAACGCCATATCACAAAGTACAGTGCCCTGAAACAGCTCGACTCTACCTCTGTCGACGTTGCTAAGCTCTACAAAAAGCTTGACAGTGTTGGTATGCAATACGGCCCCACATTTCAAAACCTCACAGAGCTGTACACTGTTCCCGGTGCAGATGTCTGCTACGGAACCGCGAAGATTCCGGACACTAAGAGTGTAATGCCATTTGAGCATGAATTTCCTCACCTCATTCATCCCGCAACCCTCGACGCCATCTTCCATCTCATAGTTGTAGCTGTAGCTGGCGGTGAAAGTCTGACGGAAGCTGCGGTGCCCTCGATGCTGGAAAAGCTGTACATCTCGTTTGACCTACCCCAAGGAAAAGACCAGCAATACATGGGCTACGCTGAGCGCGTAGATCGACGCGACAAGAAGCTCTGCGCCGATCTCGTCATATCAGACAGCGAGTGGAAGGCGCCCAAGGTTGTTGTGAAGGGCCTTATTATGACGCGCGTCTCGTCCACTTTCGATGGGGCGAAGGTTCTGAGTCGGGAGGGACAGAACGAGAAGAAGTCTACCAAGCCAGTCTGGGAGCTTGATCCATATTTCGCTATGCTAAGCTCCCCGAGAGCTTCTTTCGGTGAAATCTCAAAGCTAAGCGATTGGTTGACTGTTGAGTGTCACAAGGCTGCTCAACTCAAGGTTGCCATCCTTGGCCGAGGCCTCAACGGAGATATCTTTGGAGACCTGATCCCTTTCGTCAACGGAAACTCGCTGTATAGAGGCTTTGCGCAACTCGCCATTGTCGACATTGCTGAAGACGTCCTGGAGGCATGGAAGCCTCTGGTGGCCGCAGCGGAAACTCTCATCACTTATCTCCCTCGAGCGACGTGGACCGAGTCCGAATCCAAATACGATCTCATCATCACTGACAAGAACAACACGAGCGCTGCCGACGAAATGCACTTCTACAGAAGCAAGCTGAGTCCCAACGGAAGACTCATTGTCGTGGACACCGGTCTCCAGCATTCTCTTACGAATGAAGCATCCAATGGGGACAACACACTTGTAACCAAAGAGAACAAAGCTAGCCAAAGTCAAGTCGTTAAACATGAGGAGGTTTTGGCTCTTCAGCTCGGTAGCTCTCCAGCCTTCGAGGTTCTCATGGGTTACCCTGCGAAGTTACAGGGCGAACAAGAAATTTTGCTTCTTGTGTCATCTTCATCTGCGCGCGACCCTCCGAAGGGTAGTCAGTTGCTATCTGAGCAGCTTTCCAGGAGTAGCCTCACGGCACGTTTTGTTAGTCTTGAGGACGCTGCAAAATTGCAAGACAAGACAATAATTTGCCTACTTGATGGAAGCTATATCAGCAAATGGACAGCCGAGGAATTTCACTCGTTCCAAGCTGTAGTTTCTTCTACCAAAAACTTCTTCTGGATCACTCAGGGTACACAAATGGTTCGACCGTCGAAGCGAGGTCTTGAAGGTGCCGGTATTCCTGGACTTCTTCGAGTTTTGCGGAATGAGTTCCCGCAGGTCACAATCGGCCATCTGGACTTGTCTTTTGAGCTCGACGTCGCCGATGTTCACCAAGTTGAGCTTGTCTCCAACACCTTCCAGCAATACTTGTCTCAAATTGCCAACGACGAACAACATGACCTGGAACTCGTGGAATTAGACAGTCGCATACTCATTTCTCGCCACGTTCAGGATGCCGGCATGGACGCAGAAATTGCTCTTTCTACGGGAAAAGCGCAACTGCTGCGCCGAAGTCTTGATGAGTGCGGATCGCTGCAGCTAATGTCATCTGATGACAAAGATACCGAGACATACTGGCGGGAAACCGAGGAATCCACCACTGCATTGAACTCAGAAGATGTGGAAGTCGTTGTCGCGGACATTTCCCTGTACCCTATCGCAATGGGCTCTGGATCCGCGAACGATCTCATCGGAAGCCTAGTCACCGGAACTGTCACCCATTGTGGGGAAAATGTCAGCCGCTTTGCCAAAGGCGATATCGTCGCTGTCATTGGCCTAAATCATTGCAAGACAGTTGTAAGGCAACACCAGTCGCTGATCACCAAGATAGACCACACTGTTCCAGGTTCTGCAGCACGATTCTGGATCGAGATGATGACCTCGTACATCCTCGAAAGCGTCACACATTTGGCCTTCGGGGAGAAGATTCTTGTACAAGACGGTGACACAGTTCTTGGAACGGCGATAATCCAGAGAGCCGTGAAGAAGTACAGTGCCCAGGTCCAAGCGATCGTCACTAGCGCAGAACGAAAGGACCAGCTCGTCAGTCAGACGGGGATGAGCCGAGAATCTGTCATTGTGATCTCCGATGCTGAAAGCTCCAGTACAGTCTTCTCACACATTGCAGAGCGGACCGGCGGTACAGGCGTCGATGTTGTCGTCTACGCTGGAAGCAGCATTACGGTCGACGAAGAACTTGCGCTGTGTTTATCAGACCTTGCACGTGTTGCTATCGTCGTCGCACCTGGTCAGCTACTGGGCTCTATGCCTCTCATCGCAGGCAACGTGAGCTTCGCTACAATCGGCTCTCTGCGCATTCTCAAGGAGCAGCCGCGTCTGATGTCCGCACTTCTCAAACGAACAGCTGAATCTAGCCCAGAGTTACCAAACGCCGTTTACAGCACTGCCTTCAAAGTGTCTGAGCTTGACGAAGCCATCCAGGCTGCAAACGCGTCGCACCAGAATGAAATCATCTCGATCAGCTTGCTTTCTGGAACAGATGGCATCGCGCCTCAAGTTCGCGTTGTACCAGCAGCTCCCGAAATGCCAAAGTTAGACAAGGACGCGACGTATGTCTTGGCCGGTGGTTTGGGATCGCTGGGCTTGAGAGTAGCAAAGCTCATGGCAAGCAACGGGGCGACGCATCTCGTTTTCCTCTCACGCTCGGGGGGCAATCGCCACAATGACAAGCTTAAGGAACTCCACGCGCTTGGGTGCGAAACCATGGTCCTTGCCTGCGATGTCGTTTCCCTGGAGAGTGTCACAAACATGGTTACCGCAGTTGGCAAAACCGGTCGGCCGATTAAGGGTCTTTTGCAGTGCGCCATGGTTCTTCAGGACAGTCTGTTTGACAAAATGTCGTATGACCAGTGGCAGACTGCATTCAGTCCCAAGGTCGCTGGCAGCTGGAACTTGCACACGGCTCTTCCTGATAACATGGACTTCTTCGTCATGCTTTCATCGGTCGTTTCCGTGATCGGCAACGTGTCGCAAGCGAACTACGCAGCCGGTAACTCGTACATGGACGGACTGGCGCACTATCGTCGTTCGCTCGGCATGGCTGCTACGTCCATTAATGCCGGTCTCGTGGCTGATTCGGACCACACAATTGATGGGACCAGTATGGAAGATTACCTCATCCGCTTCAAGCACATGGCCAGCGTCAGCACAACTCTGTCCGAGCTCGATATTGCCGTGGCTGCCTCGTTCCGTGGTACCGTCGGCAACAGCAATGAGACGATATCGCCACAATTCACGTTCTGCATGACCGACTCGCTGCAGCCCACAGGCGCGGACTTTTGGGCGAGCGACACAAAGTTCATGCACCGTGTCCTCCGCGAGAGCAGCAACGACCCTTCTGACGAAGATGGCGTGGGACAAGAGCTCAGCGTAAGCGCAATCCTTGCTGCGGCGACGACGAAAGAGGATGCACAGGTTGCGATCCAAGACGTGATTAAGAAACTGCTGGCTCCAGGTATGGGAGTGCAGACTAGCGACATTGATGTTGAACGGCCGCTGTTCGAGCTCGGAGGTAAGCCAATTCGTTTTCCTTCGTTCCTCCTCGCACGCACACATAGTCGCATGCTAATTCTGATCTTAGTCGACTCCTTCAAGGCGGTTGAGGTGCGTAATCAGATCTTCCGGCAGCTCAAGTGCGACGTGTCAGTTTTCGAGATCCTGAGCCCGAATTCGCTAGCCTATTTAGCGAATCAGTTAGTACCGCGGAGTTCTCTTGTACCTACACAAATTCTATAGACATAACGTATAGACATAACGTATTCCACCATCAAGTGAGACAACCCATCAAGTAAGTCAAAAACGCTTGGCATAACCAACTTGTCCTACGCATCTTCAATTTCATCGCTACCAAACAAGGAACCTATGCACGTCGTGCTCGCATCTGACTCAGAAGATATTTCGGCATCTTTTTTTGCACGTACACGCGTCATTAGGATGGCCTGCTTTTGCATCTTAGACGCAACGCCCATATCGCAAAATAGCGTATGCTTTCGGCAGATATTCCCAGTCTCCTTTCCGCATCTCGTCTACAGGGCAGCCTGCTAGATCTGACCTGTCACAAGTGGTTAAAGCGCAGGCAGACCACGCGGAAAAAACTAACGGGCAACATCGCTTTGAGCATCACGGGAAAACACAGACTTGCTTGTGCTACAGAGCGCAGGAACCCCTTACGATACTCCTAGTCTCAACACTACCTCCCCTCTCCCTCCACCCCACCAGCCCTAAAAGGCAAATACGCATCCCCAACCTCCGCCCTAACCTCCACCCCATCAATCTCCACCGGCGCAACCGGCTTCCTCTCCACCCTCCCCGTTCCATCCAACTCACTCGCCTCCGCATGATGATACGCCGCATACCGCTGTCGTTCCGCGTCCGTAGCATCAAGTTCAGCGTTCCATTCTGGAATTTCATTGAGCTTCTCAGGAGCAACAACGCCAGGCGCGAAGTCTGCATGTTTTGAATCCGGGGGAAATGAGTGCGCAGCCGCCATGGAGCCAGATGGACGTGTGTCTTTCTCATCGGCCATGTTCTGCGCCGCGGGGGCCAAGACTTATTTCTT
>Ga0265780_10002051_pt1 | contig 27869 bp, 35 predicted proteins | sample P1T30metagenome_FD_192432 | JGI IMG/M metagenome (GOLD analysis project Ga0265780, IMG submission 192432) | Plant litter microbial communities from East Loma Ridge, Irvine, California - P1 T30 | ecosystem: Environmental > Terrestrial > Plant litter > Unclassified | place: USA: California...
TGAACCGCCGACCGAACCACGACCCGGGCCGACAATGATCCCGTTCGTCTTGGCCCACATGACCAAGTCTTCGACCAGCAAGAAGTAGCCGGCGAAGCCCATCTTTTTCAGCACTGACAATTCATACTTCAGACGCGCCTGATAGACCGGGATATCCTCGGGGCTGGGCATATAGCCGAGCATGGGTTGCGAGAAGCGGCGCTTCCAGCCCTCGATACACTTGCGACCCAACGCCTGAAACTCGTCGGTCGCCATGACCGGGAGTGAGACTGGCATTTTCTTGAAGTCGTAATTGCAGGCGGCGGCGACCTTCTCGACGTTCTCGAGACCGGCTTTCCATCGACCACCGAGCGGGATGCCCCACTTTTGCTGGCGCTGGTGCGCAGCACTGACACGCTTGGCCAACTCATTCGGCGCCTTGAAGCCAAAGCTCTTGACCTGCTGGCGCGGTCGCCATGACGTAGCGATTTTCTGCTGTGTCGTGATGACGTTCAGCACTTCCAGACTGTCGGCGTCTTCATCTTCCCGGTACATGAACGGGTAGGTTGCCAGCGTTTGAATGCCGCCATCTGCCGAGACCTTGAGCGCGCGCGTGTTCAGGGTGTCAAACAGCGGCGTGTCGATCGGCGGAAGTTCGATATAGAAGTCATCGCGAAACTGGTCGCGCAAGTTGAGAACGATCTCCTCATACATTGGATGCGAGAAGACGTTGTAGAAGTCGCCGGTCGTGACGATGCAACCCTCCAACTCCTTGATCTCGTCCCAGCCAACGCGGCTGTGATAGTAGAAGTATTCGCGGCTGTTTGCCTTCGACAGCAGCTTCATCAGCGAGTGAATGCCGGCGTCATCTTTGACGTAGACCTTCAGCATGACCAGCGGGTTAGGCTTGATCGGGTCGCCCGACGCCTTCTTTGGTGCGCGGTACAGTGGATCGTCGACCACCCGAATGCGACAGCCGATGATGGGCTTGATACCCGCCTTCTTCGCTTTGGCACAGAAGTCTACCAAGTTGTGAACGGACATGTCGTCGACCAGTGCCACGGATTCATAGCCGTGCTTGACCGCCTCCGTGATGATGTGATCTACCTGAAGTAGCGATTGCCCGATACTGAAGTCCGAGCGAACCGAGAGTGCATGCTTGAGGTTCATCCGAACACCTTGCCCAACGCGAAGCCGATCAAGACTGCCGCAACCAGCGCCACGGTGACGATGTAGCGCCCCGTATTGGTATTGTCACGATCCTGCTTGATATCTGCGTGTATTTCGTCGCGCAACATCGCCATCATTTTGTCCACGCGCAGCATCAGCTTTCTATCAGCCTCGGTGACAACGTGATTGATTGCGATTGCCTGCCCGGTCGTGAAGCCGGCGCCCTTGAGCTTATCGACTGCCGATTGAACCCTTGGCGGATCGCCGTAATCGTATCCATCTGCCATGATTTCCCTTTCGTTGTGATTATTCATTGTCGCAATACAGTGCAGGATTGATGACGAAGGCGCCCGAGCTATCCGGTACGGCAATCTTAAAGCTGTATAGCAGTGCGCATGCCAGCGCAACGTGACTCGCCGCGGTCGTATCGCCCCACTTCAACTCCGACACCAACTGCATCTTGAACTGCGCTTTGGTAAAACCGCCACGCATGAGCATGTCACATGCAACACGCAAATATTTTGGCCCACTCTCAGCGAACGGGTTGCCCTGTACCGGTAACAGGCTGCGCATATCGTCAACCTTACCGTTCTTGCACAGTACGATCGCCTGTTCACGCGCTTTGAGGTTTTTTGTTCCAAGCATGTCGATTGTCGCCTGGTCTTCGGGTGAAATGCTATGCACCGTCTTGACCATTGGCGTAGTGCGCTCAAGCGGCTGCACAATCGCCGGCGCTTGCGACACAGGGACCGTCGATGGCTCAACTGGTTTCTTTTTGCCCGGTGGGCTTAAGCGGTGCGCTACGCGTGCGCGTGCCGCTTTGTGACGCGCCAGCAAGTCAGTCACATCGACAAGCTGGCGAATTTCTTGCAGCGTTTTGACCGATTCTTCGCCGCAACCGGCGTAAGCGGGGCATGCTTGGCACACCACCGAGTCCGCTCCGTACACACTGGCGCTTGCAAAGCAGCCTGGAGCTTGTTGTTCGGCTGTCGCTGTCATCTTGCGTAAATCTCCTCGATTCTCTCTACCACGCGTTCCAACTCTGCTTCGGCAAGCACAAGCTGACCTTTTGGCACATCTGTGACCAGCCCAACGAACTTTTTCACCGCTGACACTGACACACCGTCGCGCAGCCCCTTGGGGCGCTTTCCTGCGGCGAGGGCGCGATCTGCATACGCTTCCTGCGCTGCCAGTTCACGCAACAGTTCAGGTGGTGGGTTACGCAACCATTCAACCATGAGTAGCGCCAATGGTGACAAGTCAGCGGTGACTTGGTTCCACACCTGTTGAAACTCAACGATTTCCTCGGGAGTGCGCATTTCCGAGGCGATCGATTCTTCAAACGACGAATAATCCTCGTCACGCGAGGTCAAGTCACCGAAGTTCATCGGCTGCAGACCGTATGCCATTTCTGGCAGTTCCGCTTGACCCAACCCGCGCCGGCGCGCATTTTCCTCTTTGCGCTGCACGATCTCGGCGCGCTGGTCGGTATTGAGGTTTTTGACACCGGTCATGATGCCAATCTCACGGCGAAATTCAGAGAATGCCGCCTGGGTATAGTACGTTGAAAACTTGAAACCACTGTCCGGGTTATAGCTTTGCGCAGCGGTCAGAAATGCCACGCTGGCGATCTGAAACATGTCGTCGTAGTTCAGACCGCAGCCGGTCTTTGACGCCCACTGCAAACCACGCCTGGCTTGCAAGTGGACGAGGCCGACATTGTCTTCAAACTTGACTGCCGGCTGAGACATGTTACACCGCCCCGAAGATACGCTGCGCCAGACCGTCTGCCACTTCGCGGTCAACCTTGCACAGCTTGCTGATGAAGGAGCGGTTCAGCCCATGACGGAACGAACCACGCAGTACGCCGATGCGGCTTGCGTAAATCAGGGTACGCGGCGACACGGTGTCGCTCATACGACCGGCAGCGAACGCTTCGCGAATCTGCGTGGCGAAGTCGATCATCTTGTCAGCGTCTGGCTCGTTCATGGCGCAAGTGTTCTGCAAAATCTTGCTTTCAGCTTTCTTGTCCATGTATTGCTTGTTGATGACCATGCCGAAGCGGTCATAGTTCGCGCTGTTCTGAATCAGGGTGCCTTGATATAACCCGGTCTCGTCGCCCGAACCGTTCGTGTTGCCAGTTGCGGCCATACGGAAGTTGGGATGCGGTTTGATGACCCGCAGTTCAGCCGGCGCCTCTTTGATGACCAGCGGCTTACCTTCCAACACCGCCTGGTACACCGCCAGCACGCTTGGCATTGCGAAGTCGTATTCGTCAGCCACATACACCCAGCCGTTGATCATTGCCATCGGGAGCGGGCCGAGTTCGAACACGGTCTCGCCACCCTTGACGGTCCACTGCCCGACGATGTGGCTTTCTTCGGTGTTCACGGTATGCTGCACACGCTGCATTGGCCGGTTGGTACGGGCGCAGACTTGCTCCCACAGTTCGGACTTGCCCGAACCTTTGTGGCCCCAAATGTAGCAGGGAATGTTCTTCTCGACGGCCAGGATCACGTCCTTGAGTTCGTCGATGTTGTAGACGTAGTTGTTCGACACTGCCGGCACCATGTCTTGCTGGTCGTGCTTGGTCATGACACTGATCGGAATCGGGTCGCCGCGCTTGTTCATCGCAGCTTTGATTGAGCCAAAATCGAACACTTCGTGCAGCGGTCGCGGGACCAGTTGGCCCTTCGGGATCAGGGCCGAAATGCTGGCGCCTTCTTCCTTCGTCACCGCTGCCGAGGCAGTCATTTCCATGACCGCTTCTTCCTTGACGGCGGCTTGTTCTTCGCGCTTTTTCTTTTCCAGCAGATCGATCGCCGCTTGCGACATCACTGGCTCGCCTGGGTAGAGCGAGCGGTATTGATCGAGGGTGATACCGGCGTGCGCTTCTGCCAGGTGACGCTGAATGACATGGGTCTGAGCGCCGCAAATCTTGCAGCTAATTTTTTGATTGCTCATTGAGCTTTTTCTCCGATGCGACCGACTTCCGGTCAGGTTGATATTGCGCTTCGTGTGACAGACATCATGATAAGCGGGTCGGTCAGGAACCGCAAGTCAGTGATGACTGATCTTATGCGGTTCCGTCACGGTTGCCTTACTTAATGAGTACGGCGCGCAACTCCTTCATGACAACGGTTGGCAATTCGCTGACGTTGTGCAGCACAAGCGACTTCGGATAATACTGACGCACCGCGTCCGACTCGATCCCGATCCCCAGCACATTGACGCCCGCCTTCATGATCGCCTTGACGGTTTTCTTCAAGTGCTTCGACAGTTCTGCCGACGAACCAGCAGCGTGCGGAGCGCCATCAGACAAGACCATCATGATCTTGCCGGCTTCACGACGCGCCATCAGACGACGCGCGGCGATCTCGATGCACTCGCCGTCGACGTTATTGCGCAAGTCGCTGCAATGCGGAAGCCAGGCAAAGCGCTGCTTGATGTTGGGCAGCAAGCGCTCGTCGAAGCCTTTCAAGATTGGCATATACAGCGATTCATTGCGGCTATAGCTGCGCCCAATCTTGGCAATCTCGCTTTCGTAATGCGCCCGGTCGTCATATGCGGCGCGACCAGTCGTGAAACAGATCACTTCGCAAGGGATGCCGATACGCTCGAGAACCGACGCCAGGGCATATGCGGCGCGACTGGCGGTCGTCACCTTGGTGCCGCTCATCGAACCGCTCATATCCACCACCAGTTCAACGGCGACGTCTTTGTTGGTCACTTCGTGCTTTTTGCGAAACACCCGCGGATCACCCACCGCCAAGCGGCTCAGGTTGGCAGGGTTAAGACGACCGCTGCGGTGACCGGATACCCACTGCGACAGCGACCGGGCCGAGATCGCACGCTCCAGGTCTTTTTGCAGCGGGCCAACCATGTGATCCACATCGTCGACCATATTGCGCATGTAGTCGTCCCTGTAGCCTGTACCGACGACAAGCGGCTCGATCACATCAAAGTCCTTGGTGTAGATCAGATACTCGGCATCACTGGCGGCATCAGCGGCGCTGTTGGTAATGACCGATGACACGCAATCGTCGAAGTCGACTGCCATGTTTTTGTCGATGTCGTTCCAGGTCATGGCGCTTGACGAAGCGATATCTTCTTCATTGCCTTCTGGTGCGGCGCGCTCGCCCGGTTCAGCATCGCCGGGCGTGTCGTCACCTTTTTCGTCACCTATGGTCATGTCGCCCGAAGGGTCGGCAGATGGGTCGCCGGCACCGCTGCCAGGGTCGCTTGGGTCGCCGCTCGGATCAGACGGATCACCGCTCGGGTCAGATGGATCAGAAGGGTCAGAGGGATCGCTCGGGCCAGCGCCGCTTGGCGTCTTCAATGGTGGTGGCGAAGCAGAAGGGTCCGCTGGGTCGCTCGGGTCAGATGGATCGCTCGGCAGCGCTGACAAGCGTTTCTTGATCGTCGACGCCAACTTCAGACAGTCGTCCGTCGTAACAAGCGCTTCGATCTGAGGAACCAGGTCCTTGATCTTGTCATACTGCTCTTGCACGTGCGCCATCTTGTCTTTCATGAAGTCGCGGTAGACATGCTGACCTGCCATCCCGCGCAGCAGCGGCACCATGAGCAAACCAACAGCCTTTTCGTTATCACCTTGTGCCAGCGCCTCTTCCAGTTTTGGCATGGTGTACTTCTCGAGGAAGAATTTGCCGACCCGGTTCAGGTTATCGGCCGACCCTTCGAAGCGCTTGGACATTTCACGCTCGATGCGCGAGTCTTCCAGCAGGTTGAGCATGTTACCGGTGCCTTCACGCATCGCTTTTGGCATGGCGTTGAAGTCGGTGAACAGAATGTGCGCCACTTCGTGATCCAGAAAACCCTGGACCGCGTCGATCAGTTCGTCAGTGCCGTTGTCAGGGATGAACGGCAGGTTGACCAGAAATGGCACACCCTTCTCGTTCGCTTTGACATACGCTTTGATGCCGCGTTGCGTCACTTGAATACTTTTGCCGGCAAGCATCTGCGTGATCTTGACGATCGCCTCACGCATGATATGGACTCGGTCGTTCATCGCCATGTGGTTTTCCCTTATGTTAAGTAATTTCTGACTGACGATATACTATAAACAGAGCGGTCAGGACGCACAAGATGGCATTCGATTGCGCCATAGAAAAAGGCGGGACATTGCCCGCCTTCAAAACAAGTCAGCCGTGGATCACAAACGCATCGCTGCGCTTTTCTCTCCGCTGGTGTTGATCAGAATCATCGAACCGAGTTGCGCATGGCTTACCAGTTCGATCATTGTGCTGCCCAGGTCCAAGAATGATTGCGTGGCAGAACGCTCTTTCAAGTCAATGTATCCGTCAAGGTCGAGGCTGACCAGTTGATTTTGTGGGAAAATTGGGGTTGCTGCCAGTGCCGCTGCGGTCATGTGACTTGCTCCTTGGGATTGTTTTGTTATGTTAGACACCTAACATAGCCATTATAGTTCAAGCGTTTCGTAAATTGACTGTGATCAATTTAATTTAATCATCATTTCTCTGCATAAACCCTATTGACAAATTTCGACTGCCGTCCCAAGTAAATATGCAGCCGTAGCATGCGCATGCACTATAATTGATTCGTTACCAATATTAAATCACTAGCGACTTATTGTTGCCAAAAAGGAGTTTCAAATGTCCGCCCTGCAAGATCGTACCACTGTCACCGCCACTCGTTCGCGCCGTCGCTCGTCCGTTACTGTTGCTGAGTACCTGACCGAACAGATTCGCCTGTCTGGCAAGACTCAGCACGAAATCGCACAGGAAGCGGGCTTCAACAAACCGAACATCATTTCGATGTTCAAGAAGGGCGAAACCAAACTTCCACTGAGCAAGGTTGGCCCAATGGCACGCGCGCTCGGTGTTGATCCTGTTGTTCTGTTTCGCATGGTCATGAACGAGTACGAGCCACAAACCTGGCAAGCCATCGAAGAAACCGTTCTCGGTCAGCCTGTACTGACACAAAACGAGATCGACATCATCGAAGTGATCCGCACCGGCAAGGTGAGCGATCCCAAGATTCGCACGCGCGAAGACGAGATTCGTATCCTCGATGCGATCGCACCAATGAAATCTGATAACCTGTAACCCGCTTTCGTTCTGAGCCTTTAGCGCCCTTCGGGGCGTTTTTTTTCGCCCTTGCGTTAACCAACGGCATTATAGGTGAGAGTGGTTTGCACACAATGACTGTTGGAAGGTAGCAACGCAAATAAAGCGCTTGACAGAACCCGCTAGAAGATCGCCATTCAGGGCGGTTGGTATGTCGCCCTGAATGGTTTTCTGGCCCTTAGCGGGTATCAGACAGCTTGGCGGTGATCATGGTCAAGAACTTGGTCATGGTGAACAGCGGCACCTCATTGCCGGCGTTGTCGACGATCTTGATGATGGTATGCCTGCCTTGCGTGACCACGTGCTCAGTCCATGGAAAGGTCGCTTTCGCTGCCTGGTATTCCGCATTAGTCACAATTGCCACCCTCGCTGACATCGAACGTATCTGGCGGCAGGCCATCGATCCAGACCCACGCTTGCACGTAAGCGCCGTTATCGTCACCGAACGATACTGCGGCGTCACCGTCAAACTCAATGTCGCCGTCTTTGTGACGCGTGTCAGCGGCGCGCTCGCGATACCATTGATGAATGTCGGTACTCATGCCGCCACCTTGACTGCATCAGCGAGCAGCTTTTGACCGAGCTTGGCAGCTTCTTGAATCGCGAACACGCGCTCGAGGGTGTCGGCGTCGGTCTTGTCGATGCGGTACGTGTCTTGCGAAAAGCGTGGCAAGAACAGCGAATGCAGCGGGTTTGACTGACTCGGCGTCATGACCATGTTCGCCGTCACCGGCATGATCTTGCCAAGCCACGCTTGCGGATCTTTTTCCAGGGCGGCGCGCATGGCTTCGTTTTTGACCGCGACATTGACCGCGATACCGCCGCAACTGGTAGCGCAAGCCAGACGACCGGGCCGACCCTCGTTCTTGGTATTGTCCTCACCCGGCAGAATCTTGACGATTTGCAGATCGGCTTCAAATTCCAGCTTGAGCTTGATCTGCTCTTTGCTGGTGCCGTCTTTCCAGATGGCGCTTTTGCGCTTGACGATCGTGCCTTCTTTACCGACCAGCATCAGTTCGCCGGCGTGCGCATACGCTTCTGCCGTGTTTTTGACGATGCGGGTCGGGATGACCGTGATAAAGCTGCCAGTGCCGGCTTTGACCTGACTGATCAGACTTGCCAGACGCGCACGATATGGCACATCGTACTTGCCCTTGCTGACCACGGCGTTGCGTGGAATCTGGTCCCATACCATCAGCACCGGGTAATCGCCGTTTTCGAAGTCGCCGCCCTTAAGTACGCTGGTGAGAATGCCGTTGCCAGTTTCGCGCGACAGTACGCCAACAGTGCCGTCGCCGCGCTCACGCATGACCAGCAATTCGCCGTGCGTTTGTGTACCAGGCAGCAGCAGGTTCGCAATCGACGCCGCCAGTGCGTTGAACTTGTCCATCGGGAACATCGAACCGGCGCGCGAGTACATGAACACTTCGCCGGTTTCTTCATGGTCGATGTTGGCATACATGCCGTCCGCTTTTTCCTGGCTGATACCACCCTCGATATCGAGCCAGTCGGTCATCTTGCTGTCTTTGGGCAGGCTGCAGCGCATGTACGGGAAGTCAGGCAGCAGCTTGGGCCAGACCTTGTTGACGGTTTCCTCGGAAAAACCCGCACGCATGTCCTTGAGGATGATGCGCTTGAACAGTTGACCTGACTTTGCTGTCAATTTGCCGAAGACTTGCGTGATTGCCGCTTGAGCGGCAGCGCCAGTAAGGGTTCGATTGGCCAGGCCGTCAATCACAGCCCATGCGTCACCCGTTTCATTAAACGTTACGCCATCATTGTCGAGGTGACTTGGCGGTAGCACGCGCACGCCATAGCTGATCAGCGGGTTGTACGTTGCTTCCAGCACGGCGCGCAGCAGGTTGGCACCAGCGTGCTCCTTCAGCAGTGCGATCTTGTCGTTCTTGCCTGGCAGGGCGGCAACTTGTTCGATCAGGTCGAACACATCATCCGTCGTTGTAATGTTCATGATTGATCCTTAGCGGCCGTTAGCCTTGAGCGCTTCGTGACGCTCGGTCATGAGCTTGAGTGCCAGTTCGCGGTTTTCCGCGGCAGTCTTGGTCCCGCTTGGCATGATGTAGTTGAAACTCTCGATCACGCTGGCCGAAATGCTGCCAGTCATGTCCGAGCGCATCGTGTCGGTCCAGATCGTCACTTTCATTTCGTTGATTTTCTTGCTTGCCATGCTGTTCTTTCAGGTTGAGGTTTTAAGGGCCGCCAGACGACGGGCGTACTGCAATGGGGTTTCCCCCGGATTCATGGGCGGTCGCGTCGTAGCGGCCGTTTTGGGCGGTTCTGGCGGTATCGGGAGCGGCAGCGCTTTGATCATACGGTCAAGCGGCATGTCACCGGGCGATGGGCCGGCGTTGGCCAGCGTTGTGATGCTCAGGTCACCCTTCTTGGCTGTACCGAGCGGTTTGGCTTCAAGGTCGACCGGTCCGTGGTGCGGCAGGGTTACGGTTGTCACTGGTGCGGGGTCTTTCAACGCCATGTTGAGCGCGTCAGCGAACGTTCCACCGTCGACCACGACCGGTTTCGCAGGCGCGACTTTTGGCGGGTTCGTGTACAGCGCCGGGTCGGTGTGGTTCGTGATTTGTACACCGAAGTCACCAGCGACCGACATCGGCAAGTATGGTTTATTGGCCGGACGCGGAAAGTAAAACAGGGCGCTGCCGGCGATCGTTTCTTGCTCACGCATGCCGTGCGCGATGCATGCGCCAGTGTCGACCGCGCGCTGACACTGTGCGGTGCGCTCATTGCTGCGACCGGCGCTGATGTCACTTAAGCGACTGAGACATGCCGCATAGGCAGGGCCACGCTCGACGATCGGGCAATGGCGCAGATAGTAAGCGTTATCTACCTGACCCGACGCGGCGGTCGGATGATGCTTGTCATGAATGATTGGTTCGTTTTTCATTTCTTCTCCTTAAAATGCGCCCCATGTAGGCGGTTGCGCTTCTACCTCTTTGGCAAATTCTTCCAGGTAAATTTGCTCTTGCTTTTCATAACGCACGTAATTGATGGCGCATCGAATGTTCCACAGCATGCCCTTGCGCAAAGCTGCCTGGGTTTGAAGTGGCAGTCTGTCGATCATTTCTTCCGCTTCAGTCATCACCACGCTCCCCAATTGGCATCGCGTTCAGATGGCTCATCCGGGCGCTCATCGACGATGCCTCTGTTATCTTGGTCAGACTGCCCAGTCAAGGCAAAATATGACAAAACCGCTGTCGCCTGCTTGCCCGGATAATGCTCGTTGACGATGTCGATCAATTCTTGCCTATTGACCGTTCTGCCGTTGGCGTTAAGCAGGCGCATGTCGCTTGGCGGGGTGACATCTTCATACTTGCCACCGCCGCGCACGCGCCGCTTCTCGCTCAAAATTTTCATGCACTCTTTGGTGCAAGACTGATGCGTCGAATACATTGGCGTAAAGTTGCCACCGCCGACCTTCGATGTAATCGGGCCGTGACGTTTGATCAAGACAGCGGCGCCGCCTTCTTCATTGATCTGCACGGTTTCATAGAACTTGCTGCCGCTGGTGTGTTCCAGATACGACGAAAAAATGTAATAGTTGCTCATGCTGGCCTTCGCGCACTTCGCGCGGTTGATTCTTCGATAGGTCAATGATACGGGTCACGGTCAGGACCGACAAGTCATCACTGACTGAAACGACCGGTTAGCGCTTCTTTAGCCGCAGTCGCGTTGCGGTGGCCGGTGTCAAGTTGGTCGCGCTGTAGAACGCCTCGCGCACCACCTGGGCCGGCACTTCATTCGGGTCTTTGCCTTCAGGCAGAATGGCGATACGCACCTTGAACCCCACGGACAGCAGCAGCAACCCCGCCTTGATTGCGTCGTCGATCGCCTTGTCTTCACCGTCCCACATGAAGGTTACTGTCTTTAAGCCGCGCTTCTTCAGTGCCAGCAATTTGGCCAACTGCCCGTTCTCGTCGCCGTGGGACAAGTGCTTGCCGAACGTACCCACCGCCACGACATCGCGCAGTGTCATATCTTCATCGAGCGCGATCTTGATGGCAGCAACGTCGAACACGCCTTCGCCCAAGACGATCTGTTCGGCGCCCCAGGCATTGTGACCGTTGTACAGGTGCGTACCGGTACTGGCGAACCCGGGTGGGAACAGGTATTTCTTGTCGGCGGCGCCGGTGGTGTCACGACCCTGAAACGACACAAGCTCGCCTTCAAGATCAAACACAGGAATCAAGACCCGCCTGTCATAGCTTTGCACGCGCGTCTTGCCGTCTTCCACGTAAGAGAACTTGCCTTCATGGCAGTAACGCAGTTCGAAGTATGCGGCAATATTGGCAGTGATCCCGCGCGCATCCAGGTATTTCAGGTTGCGCCCGTTGTGCGGTAGCGCGATCGACTTTGGAAACTTAAGCTCGCCAGTGACGGTTGTTGCCACCTCTTTCTTGCGCGGCGGTCGCCACCCCTGCTCTCGAGCCACCTGTTTGATGTGCTCGATGGTGTCCCGGTGCGGCGTGCCTAAATGGGAAGCAATGAACTTCCACTTGTTGAATTTAACCTCACAATCGCCGTCGAAGCAGTTGCCAAGACCACTTTCGGCGTTCAGGTAGACCTTCCACTTGCTACTGCCGCAGCAAGGGCACTCCTGAACGTTCAATTGCATGCCTCGGCTACCACGATTGAGCTTGTACTCGATACCTTCGCGATCGAGCCAGGCTTCCATGTCGATCAGGTCCAGCGCCTCTTGCAAGTCATTGTTCTCGGCGCGGTAGCTGACATGTGCGCTCATCGTGGTTTGCGCCAGTAGGTGCTGTTGATACCGATGCGAATCGACAGCCACAAGATGATGATGCTGTACAGGCGAATGCCGGGAGAGTCAGGTCGCTCATACCAGCCGAACGCGAACAGGTTGTACTTGCGATCGCCATTCATGAGCGTGTTCGACCACAGTTCGTCAGCCGCCATGACGACCAGCATCAGCCAGGGAAGCGGCATCCATTGAAACTTGTAGATACGCGTTTTACCCGACATATGCCGCCTCGACCTTGTCGTTACGCACATGCAGATTGATACGATCGCAACGGCAGTCTGCCGTGACTGGGCGAGGCGTACCGTCCAGGGTCACGGTGCGACTTTTTACAGCGCGCGCCTTGAGGTAAGTTTGCGCTTGCGTTACCGTCATACCGATCAAGAATTTCTTGTCGATGATGTAAGCGGCACGCCTGGAACGAACCTGCTGAATTTCAGCATGCGCTTCTTGGCTAGTTTTCATCGTCATTCCCCGGTAAAGAGAATGCGCAGCGCACGCGTGATGCGGTTGCCGCGCTTGAGTTCAGCCAGTTCTGCATGAACGTTTTCCAATTGCGTCAGGTAGTATTTCGCTTCACTTTCCCAGCCGGCGCGCTCTTTGCGTGCGGTAATGAGCAGTTCTGCAAGGTTGGTTGCATCCTTCATGTGCGAATCAATCAGCCCTTGCGCCTCTGCGCGCAGTACAACTTCTTTCTGACCGGCGATCATTTCGCCGTCCACATTCGTCAGAGGCTCGACAAACAGCACGCCGGTCAGTGTTGGTGGCAAATACCCTACAGTTTTCATTGCTGCTCCTTATTCGACGCGCATGATGCCCGAAATGAATTTCATCTTGGACAGTTCTTGCTTGATGAAGATGGTAAAACCGCCTTCTTGGTTACGCGATGCTGCAAAGTACAGGCGCGCTTCGCCGGTTGCGCGTTCTTCGTCAGTCACATTGATCGAAATCATAATGTCGACAGTGCGGACCTTATTGAAATCTTCTGCAACGTGTTCGGCTTTAACAACCGCAGACTTGAAGCCCTCCCGGTTCGATTGCGTCGCCGTCAGCATTGCGGCATCTTCTTCGTGCGCAATGGCGCGCAGATCCAGGTAAATGCCCTTGCTGTTCTCGATGGCGTCGTTGACCCGGTGGTTTGGCGCCATGATGTCGGCATAGTCGACGATGATCAGGTCGAACTTGATCGCAGGGCGCAGCGTGCCATTTGGCATGAACTTTGGGCTCTTGTACCGCTGCAAGAGACCGCGCAACTGGTTCGGCGTCAGGGTGCCCGATGGGTAGTTGTGAATCTTGAGCGCGCCTGCTTTTGGCATGAGCGCTTTGACCTTCGATGCTACCGAGTGCATGCTGTCCATCAGCTTTTTCACTTCGGTGTCCGACATCGTTGCGTCCATACGCTCCGAGATAATGTCAGCCGACACTTCGCAGGTTGCGTACAGCACATTGTAGCCGGCGAGACTTGCCGCCTTGGCAAAGTTGATCAGGGCGGTGGTCTTACCCGACTTTGCGCCACCCAGGATGACCGACAGTTCTTTTCGGCCCCAGCCTCGGTGATACAGCAAGTCGTCAATCTCGCGATGACCGGTGGTAATGCCGGTCGGTGGCAAGATGCCCATCTTTTTGTCATTGCGCTTGTTGGTGCGCTCGTCGATCTTGTCGAAGTAGTCGTATTCGTCGCCGTCGGTGTTGATCCCAACCTCGACCGCAGCCTTGATGCGCGCCTCGATCTTGTCGAACTGACGCTTCTCGAGCAACTCCACGGACTCGAGAATGGTCGCTTGCACCGCTTGATGCCTGGCGAACTCAGCAACCCGCTCGGCAATCGCATCGCCGTCAGACAGGTCCGCTTCGGCGCCGTAGACGCCCTTGAACGCTTCGACTGCCGCAGGCTTGATGTCTGAGCGAACGATCTTGCTGACGATGTCCTCTTTGAGCATTTCCTTGGCGATGACTGCCGTGGGAACGCTGCCATGCTTTTCGTAGTAGCGCATGGCGATATTGACCATCGCCGCCTCGCCGGCATTGTCAAAGTATTCGGGGCGCACCAAGTGACCGACCTTGCGCATGAAGTCCAGGTTGCGCACGGCGTGTACTGCCACCTTCGACTGAAACTCGTCGTCAAAGTCATACGTGTCGGTGCCGATTGCCATGGGCGCACTCGACGCACCATGCGCGGGACCGTGCGCTACGCCGTGCATCACGCCGGCGACCAGCGCCACTACCTCGGCTTCTGCATGTGCCAATGCATCAGTCATGCTACGCGCGCCGTCGTGGTGTAGAACTCGCTGATGTCGTGCTTGTAGATCACGCGCTCCACAGGCGTAACTGTCACGAATTCATCGTCGTTAGGCTGCTTGATCGAAGCGACCAGCATCGTTACGGTGTACGAATCGCTATGCTTGAGCTTGCCTTGATACTGCTGGCCCGACGACACCTTTTCGATGATGACGTTGGCACCAGAGTGGCACAGGGCGCGCAGAAACGCTTCGTGACCGACGACCGGCTTTCCGCCCGGGCGCTTGATCGGCGCTTGGTCTTTTTGTGGGCGTTTAGCGCCGTCATTCAGGGTCAGGGTGATGGTGCGACGTGCCGGTGGTGTCTCTTGCGCGGCCAGGCGGCGCGCTTCTTCGATTTGGGCTTGACGCTCGGCGTCGACGGTCATGCAGCGACCGAGTTCGTTCGGGTGATTCATTTGTTATTTCTCCAGGGGTGTTAGGTTGCGAACCTCTCGCAGATGAACCGATTATAGCTCAATCAGTTCTGACTGAACTGTTCTGCCAAGCACAACTCGATTGCGGCATCGATCGCCGTCGCGGGGAAGATACGAATTGCCGCTTCGATACGCACGGCGTCATGGTGGTACAGCGCCGCATGCAGGGCGAATTTCGGATGCGCGCGCTTCATGATCGCTTCCGCCAGGTAGGCTTCATACGCCACTTGGTCGGGTGCGCCGACAAACTGCGCGGCGGTGTAGCGCGGGTTGATCGCCCACTGCACCTTGGCTTGACATTCTTCATGCCAGCGGTTCATCACAAATACGATCAGGTCGTCATTGGTCGATACATGCGCCGGGCGTGGTGGTTGACGCCAGCCGTTGTCGATACACCATGCCATCGCTTCGCGGCAGAAAAAGTCGTATCGAATGCCAAGCTCATCGATGCGCTGGCGTAGTTTCCAGAACGACTTGACTTCCCGCGCCATCATGACGTCTTTACCCTTGAATGCGGCCATGAAGCGCTTTTTGTAGTCGAGCGCTTCCTTCATGAAGTCACCGTAGGCCCGGTTGTAGTGATGGGCCAGCAAGTAGGTTGCCATGGTTGGGTGTAGTGGCCGATAGTCGAACCACTTTGTTGCGTACAAGCCGACTTCTTTCTTCAAGAGCTTGGCGTCGATCCGGGCGATCGCAAATGCCTCGCATTCTTGGCGTGTCAATGACGAGCCGAAGAATGTCCCGTAGATGCCTTCGATGTTCATGGGTTTCTCCGCTTGGGGTGGACTTGGGGAATGCCACCCGTTTCTAAATACTTATTACTTTATGTTGTATGTTTTGATTGTAGTTATAAAGACTTATAGAAAGCGTCGGCATTCCCCAAGCTCCACCCCAAGTAAGAATGGGACCACGATCGGCCCCATTCTTGCCCTTGTTTATTCCAGCAGCGGATTGATTCGCGGATGCGGCGCCTCGAAAGCCTCGACCACTTCTGCCACCAGGCCCGAACGCACGATATCGGTACGGGTGAATTTAATCACCTTCACCCCGGAGATATGCATCAGCCGGCTGGCGCTCTCGAGCAGACCGGAGTTGCGCACGTCCGCTTGGCTCGCATCGCCGTTGATGACCACGGTCGCGTCTTCGCCAATGCGCGTCAAGAACAGCTTGAACTGTTCGATGCTGGCGTTTTGCGCTTCGTCCAGGATCACGAAAGCATTCTTGAAGGTCTTGCCGCGCATGTAGGCGAACGGTTCGCACTTGATCTGACCTTGCTTGATCAGGTATTCGACGAACGACTTGCCCAGGCGTTCTTCCAGCACTTCACGGAACGGGTCGAAGTAAGGATCGAACTTTTGCTCTTTCTCACCCGGCAGAAAGCCCAGCTTCTCGCCACCAGCTTCAACCGCTGGTCGGGTCAGAATGATGCGCTCGACTTTCTTGGCCAAGAGCGCTTCAGCAGCGATACAGCCGGCGACGAAGGTCTTACCGGTGCCTGCTGGTCCAAGACCGAACGTGACGCCGCCTTGACGCTGTGCGCTGGCGTATTTGCGTTGATTGTCGGTGCGTGGTTCGAAGGGGGCGGAGCGAACAGGGCGGGGTGCTGGAAGTGCCTGAGCGAATTGCTGTTCAGGGTGGTTGCCGCTGCGTTTGGCGTTACGCTGTGCGCTACGGCTGGATTGCTTGCTGGACATGAGGACCGCTCCACTGGTTGAAGAAGGCCCCACTATACATCAGTGCTGACTTACCAAACAATAAGACCAAGCAACTTTTTATGGCTACTTGGCCTGTTTGACAAGATACTGCATCACTTCGTCAACCAGCTTGTCATGACGCGCGGCCAATTCCCGGTACAGCTTGGTAATCGTCAAGCTGTCTTGGGCTAGTTCTTCCAGCCCAATGTCGGTTGCCGCGTTCGCCGGCGCAGTCGGATCAACGTACAGTGCTGGCAGCGGCGCGCTCTTGACCAAGCTCGCTTGCGGTGGGTTGAATACCGGCGCGGGCAGCGTTGAGCAGCCGGACAGTGCCAGCATCAAGAACGCGGCGATGCTCATCAGGTACACAAGCCAGGTCGGTGTGCGTGGCGGCTTCGGAGGTTGCGGATCGAGGGTATGGGTCATGACGGATCGGTGTGTTGGTTTTAATGCGTTCAGCGACCGCCACTTCGATCTTGTCGATGCGGGTAGCATCCGAACGAATGGCGGTCTCCAGGGTGGTGCTAATGACCGCGGATTGGGCAATCTCTTGCTTGACCTCTTTGACCGCTGCGCGCGCTTGACGAACCTCGCCCGACTTGATCGCCTGGCTCTTGAGCGTCCAGCCGACAAACACGCCAAGAAAGATCGCCAGCAGAATTGCCATGGCGCTGCGCATCAGTTCGTTCATTTTGCTTCCAGTGGTTGGGTGGTCATGAAGCGCAGGGCGGCATTGCCGACGACCGCGACCAGACCGATCATGCGGTAGACATCATCGGGTACGAACTCGCGCACTTGCGGCAGCACTTGCAGGGCCAGTTCGAACAGCGGCAGGGCGGCGAGCAAGATGCCGTTGAACCAGATCGTCTTGCTGCGCCAGGCATTGCGGGCTTTATCGAGCATGATTATTCCTTGATGATTTTCTGAATGCGCTTAAGCATGGTCAAGCGCGCGATGAAGCCTTCAGCGTCACCTTGGGCCATGGTTTTGCGCCCCAGGTTGACCAGATCACACACGCCGTCGAAGTCATTGGTCAGCGCGTAATCACCGACGCCGCGATTCCACCAGTACCAGGCGGCCGACATGCAGGCGCCTTCAGGTGTGCGCAGCCAGGTAGGCATGTCTTCGACCTTCTTACCGAAATGCTTGGCGCAAGCCAGTTGGTTCGCTTTGAAGGTTAGTTGGATCAAGCCGGCGCCGCGGTAGCGCCAGCCATCGCCCGAATCTTCGCCGTCATTGCCGCCACGCCAGGCGTAGACATAGTTGGCGATCGCTTCAGGCTTGCGCGCATATTTCTGCGCTTGCTCGGCGGTGAAGCGCTTGGGCCAGACCCGGCGCAGACCATCGGCGCTGTAGTTCATGTTTTCCGACAGCGCTGTCAGTTCGGCCGACTCTTGCAGCACGGTTGCCAAGAACATCTGACGCTCGATCAGTGCGTCGATGTCAAAACGCTTCATGGCAGCGTTTAGGTGCGGCAGAAAGTTCGATGCGACCGCTTTACCGTGTGGCGCGATCGTTTGCAGTTGTTCAAGGGTCAGGTTCATTTGGCCACCATGCTGAACGCTTGCGCGCCAAGATAGATCATGCCGGTGCCGAATACAGCCCACAGCAATTTCATGGTGCTACTGATACCCGATACAGTGCCTTGAAACTTGACCTGTTCCATCTTCAGGTCAGACACTTCGTTTTCGGTACGATCTTGGCGAACTCCGAGTTGCTTGATCGCTTCGCTGGCAACGAGGTTACGCTCCTCGAGAACGGACAGTTTGGTCAGTGCGTTGGCCATTTGGCCCATCACACCGCGCATTTCGCGCATTTCTGCGCGCACGTCTTCCATTTGCTGCTCAAAGATGGCGGGATTCGGCATTTGGTATCCTGGTAGCTGGTGCATTTCCGTCGATCCTTCGTCGTTCGCTCGCAAAGGGAAATTTGCTGGCGATTTTACTTCCTTTGGAGAAATTTGTAAATCAGTAGTGACTTATTGTGACACCGTGCGCAGATATCCTTTTTCATCCAAAACGACCGGCTGACCTTCGGACCCTGCACGTTCACGCATGATGCCATTGACCATGACCAGCGGCTTGGCTGCTAACCCTGGCTTGACCTCTGTCATGCCGCCGTTCAGCGAGTACAAGAGCTTGAGGATTGAACGGTATTCATCTTCATCAGAGATATACGAATTTTCAAACAACTGCCATGGATTAGCACTGAGAGAAGCAATTTCACCGGGCGAAAGTAGCCTGCCCCACGTGCAACCTAAAAGGGTTTGAGCCACACCCAAACGATTACTGTAAGATACCTGTACACCCTTAACTCCGAGATTATCTAAACTAAGCGGCTGGTCTACCGCCGTGGCGCTTGAAAGAACCTGTCCGTTTACATAAAGCTGGCACAAACCATTTCGTTGAAATGTTTGAATTGCACAAACAACCATGCCTGGTACAAGAATTAAGCCTGTACTTGGTAGGTTAAGAGATGTGTAGTTTGCTTGTCGCCATGTGGCCCGAAGTGCTTTTTGATTTGCGTAAGGTGGGATCATGAGACCACTACCTAAACCAATATATTCGCTTCCTCCATTAACAAAAAGACCCCTACCATCTGCATCCCCTGCACCAGTGGTTTCGGTAACTACAAAATAGGTTAAGATCGTGGCTTGATCTAGCAGGTGCAAATCCTCCGAAGGTTCGGTGGGTGCCATAAATCCCGCATTGGTTCCAGACTGGTTGAATGCGACTCCTTGTGGTGTTCCCCGAATAAGGGCTTCGACAGGGCCTCCCGCTTTGGGCGCAGGCGTCATGGTCCTGAGATTAACAAGGTTCATAAATCCAGAACCTGCATTCAGAGCCATCCTCATCCCGCGCGCGGTGGGATTCCCAGCATCAATTCTTGCATACCCCTGTGGTTGGTATGCGCGAGGCGCAATCTCATATTCCTCGTTGTCAGGCGCTGGATTGCCAATCAGTGGCTCCGGCGCTTCAAAGAATTGCCAAGGGTTTACGGCCAGAGTGGTGGCTTCTTCGAGCGACAGCACTTTATTAAAGTGATGCTGCGCGAGAACGACGCAATTCGAATTACGGCTAGGATTCTCGATCTGTTCGGAACCAATGGAGAAATACTCCGTACCTGTCAATGGTGGAACTGGCGATCCAGTAACGAAGTAACTCTCTACTAGATCGTACAACAGTGCATTATCGGAAAAGACACGCAGACGAACGGTGGTATCAGGCAGGGTTCTACTTGCCGACACAACCAAGGTTAGTTTTCGACCATACAACGCACTAAGTCCGATATCAAATGTACGCTGTCCGCGTGTGGATGGACCTACCGCGAAACTCAAATTGAGTATGTCTGCCGAAGTTCTCTCAAGCACCAAGAGGGCGTTATTCTGTGTCGCAGAAGACCAAGCGCCACCAATGGCGGGTACACTGCCTCCCGGCGCTCCATAAAACACAACGTCCATCGCCATTGTGTGATCTACTACAAGAGATTTTGCAGCCTCTACGGCGTCAAAAAACAGAGCCGAATTAACGGCCCTGTTATCGTAACCAATGCCGTGTATTGAATCTCGGATTGTTTGATTAGGTCCACGACCAGTTGAAACGCCACCCTGTACAAGCTCAACGGGGCCAGAGCCGGCATTAAAGCTAGCGATCAGGTTCGGCACCAGAGGGTTACTCAGGTCCAGCTTTGGCTTATGGATGGGTTGAACGGTCATACCAGCCATGATCAGCCCTTAGCCAGCAACACACCCCGGAACGACACCGGGTTGGTGGTGTGTCCAAAGCATACCAAGCGCACGTAGGAGAATTCACGCGGCAGGTTAATTGGTGGTTGAGGCGGTGAGCCGTTAGCTATCACATTACCGCCGCCGCGCCAGATTTCGCTGATGTTGACGCCATCATTGCGATCAGAACCCTGCCAGATATACTGGCCCTGAACACCTGGTGCGGATGCGCCATTAGTTACGCTGGCGACAAGCTGACCGCCATTGACGGCGGCAACCGATACCCATGGACCTACCAGTCCTGGTGCTGCCTCTGTACTTCCTGCGGCTACAGGGGTCGTGGTCAAAATTTCGATAGTGGAACGTACAGGGACAGTCATTGCGGTGGCTCTTTCAGGCTTCCGTCAGGGTTGAATAAAGCGGCTTCAACTTCCAGCCGACCGACCGTTGAGGTTGTCCAGCCAAGAGCGCAAAGCGCATCAGCCGCCCCCTGGGTGATTACGCCTTGAAGGGCCAGACCTTGAATTGCCAGTTGGGCAGAAGGCTTTCCAATTTCAAGACGCCCTTGCTCCAGCAGAGGCCGAACGAATTCGAATTCAATGGCGGTAGCGATGTGACGCAGCAGTGTAGTGCCGGCAACCATGCCAAGTACGTCGAGAACCGTACCATTGCCGATCTTGGTGTCAGATGGGCGCTTGCAGTCATTTGAAAGAATGGTTGCAAGCGCGTCCAGATCACGCGCCTCAAGGGCTGGTGCGCAGTCTGGATTTGCATATACCGCTTCACGCAGTTCTTGAGGCGTCATGATCATGCCTTGACGGTGCGCATGCCGGCTTGGAAGTTCACCGCGGTAGCCGACACAGCAAAGCCGATACGCTGCACGACGTTGCCGGTAGCGCTCGGCACGGTTGCGCCGCCACGACCAGCAGTGGTTTGCAGGAACACATCGCCGGCAACCTGACCGGTGACTTGGTCATTGGTGCCTTCGAAGTAGACGGTCGCGGTAGCGCCGTTGGCAACGGCCACTTTGACGAAGCCCATTGCGTGCTTGCCTTCAGTGGTCGCATCAGCCTTGCGCACTTTGAAGGTGTCCCAAATGTTGACGAAGTCGCCGGCCGCCAGCGCTTCGGAGGCAACGTGCGACCAAACGTCGGCACCCAGGCCGGTTGGCAGCATGGTCTCGTCGAGCTTGCCCGAGCCATTGGTCAGAATCGGCTTACCTGCATCGCCAGCGCCAGCCGAGACAGCTTTACCGCCGACGATGGTGGCGTCCAGCACGCCCGACGCATTCAGTGCGGGAATCTTATTGGCGTCACCCGCGCCGGCAGAGGTGGTCAGCGCGGCTTCTTCAGCCAGTGCGCCATTGGATTGTTTCAGAAATTTGGTGCTCGAGGCGGTGCCCATCTGTACTGCTCCTAAGTGAGAATGATCGGTTCCCGAATCGTGACGAACAACGACGTGGCAGAGGTCGGGAAGCCCACTACCACGGAAAATGCCGCATCAGGTGCGGTTGGCGGGGTCTGCGTCAGCAAACCGTTATCTGCCAGATACACCGGCAGGTCGATATTCCAGTTCCATGATGGCTCCATCACTTCAGCGCCACGCACGACCGAGACCGGATTTCCGGCATCGCCCGCATTGATCGTGATACCTGCAACCCGGTGCAGGTGCGCGATGTCGCTACAGTTCGCATATACGAGCTTTCCCGACGCGCCAAATACGACTGCGCGATGACCGCCCAGCGAAGTTTCGGCAATCGCTTCAAAGCCCGCGCCACCGGGAGCGCCTGGCATGCCGTTGACACCTGGCGGACCTTGTGTGCCGACCGTGATGACATCGATGCGCCCGGTTTCTTGGACGATGATGTCTTGACGGACGATTTCGACCAGATTACTCATGGCGGGTTTGACCTTTCGTGAAGGTTACCGAGCCTGCGAGAATTGGGAAGCTGTCGCCATTGGCGGCGTCAAGAAACAGGTCGTAGCTCGCCTTGGTGAAGGTCATCTGCGCCGTCAATTCATCAGGGATGAAAAGATCGATGGTGCCATTGACGCCACCGAGGGTAATGCTGTTTTCAGTCGTCGACAGGCTGGCCACGATCTCGCCGTCAGCAGTACGAATCTGCATGCGCGCGCCGTAGCCAGTCAGGTCATGCGGCTTTTTGAAACGGTTCTTGTAGGTGAAACCCTCACGGAAGGTCGCGCCCTGATAGATTTCGAAGTTGACGATGGCTACTTTGGACATGACATTCCTCTAAATAATCGGCCGATTATAAGTCAGCGATGACTTACCTGTAAAGGCGCACGTTATCAGCGCATTCGCCGCACGCATGCGCATCGCGCAGGGCGATCAGCATCGGATACAGCGCATTGGGTCCGTAACGCCAACCCTCGAGAATGCCCAGCGCTTCAGCAACCGCCTCCGAGCAGAACTTGCGATCGTTGGCGTGCTGGATGAACCCGATCAGAAAGTGAACATTCCCGATCAGGTCATACTTTTCGCCGTTGTGCTTTTCGAAATACGCGCGCGCGTACTTTTCCAGATGGGCCGGCAGGTCGATGAAGTCCCACTGGCCCGAGGTGTAATCGATGTCCTTGAAGCGCACACCCTTGTCGGCAAAACTCGACGATGCGCTGACGCCATCGGAAAATTGCAGTTCGACGTGGCTGTATGGGCCGGACTCCCATTGACGCACGAACCAGTTGTAGACGCCAGCGACACCGGGGCGGGTGCCGCGGTAAAACGCAACGCGGAAAGTGGCTTTCTTGGACATCGAAATTCTCCTTATGGGATGACGACAGCTTGCACTTTGTTCAGGGTGTCCTGGGCAAGCGCTTGCGCTTCGGCCAGCGACTCGGCTTGTTGAACCAGATACTTGTCCATGCGCAGGCTACCCAACTCTTTCAGGGCGGCGCGCAGACCGTTTGCCTGTTGCAGAATCAGATCGGCCGCGGCAGTGTTGTTCATGCCGGCATTGGTTGCGAAGCGCGTCACCCATTCGCCAGGGTCGCCCTTGTAAGCGTTGTTTTTGAATGCCTCGGCGGCAGCTTCGCGCTGTTCGTACTCCATCGAGAAGCGGGTCGAGCGCTCGATACGCGCGGCCACGGCGTCGTCGATCTTGACCATGAGTGCTTTTTTCTCGATCAGCACTTGCGCGGCTTGGCGCGCAATGTCTTCATCGATCAAAGCTTGTGGCCAAGGTACTGCGCGCCAGGCTTGATACCACTTGCCGCCTTCGCCTTGCTCGATGCCGGCGCGAATCTGCTCGACGTACTGCACCTGCTCAGGCACGACTTCTTGCACGATGTCATAACCCAGCGCATCCATGTACGCTTCGGTCGGCATTGCGGGAATGTAGGTGTTGGTGACAGCTTGGAGAAGTTCCAGGTAGGTGAAAACTTCACCGGTAAGACGCTTGCGATATTCCATGATTGTTCCTTATTAAATTGCTGCTGCATTGAGAGGGAAGGAACGATTGCCTCCCCACATAACCCGTACTGCACCGCCAATACCAACCTTGATGGTAATAACTTGTCCGGGAGTGACTGCGATTTTATTACGCCAGCCAAGGCCACCTCCACCAGCGGCGTCACCCATACCTACCATGCCACCACCATATACCCCTGGCACACCATAACCACCGTTTGTACCATTTGAGCCTGCCTTGCCATAACTGCCTATAGCATTTGCCCCCATACCCGCAGCGCCGCCTCCAGCGGCACCACCGGTTCCTACTGTGCCTGATTGCCCCGAGGCTGCACCACCAGATGCACCTTGACCAAATATGCCTACACCACCGCCCCCATATCCGTTCGAGGTCTGACTAGGGCCTGCACCTTGACCGTTCCCACCCGTGCCTGCATAGCCTCCGGCACCACCACCACCCCCGCCAATATAATCGTCAGCGTATCCCGCAACAGTCCAAACGTAACCTAAACCACCTGAACCGCCTACACCACCTCCATCACCAACAAAGCTGCCACCAAATCGTCCTTTACTACCGTACCCTACACAAGTAGCTGCATCTTTGAAGTAAGAGGTTCCAGTGCCGGTTAGGGTGTCATTTGCTGCGTGACCATTGCCACCACCAACGGTGACAACAGAGACTTCAAATACCCCCGCTGGCACGGTCCAGCTAATTGTGCCAGCAGCATTGAAAACCACCTCACCCGGTGGCGCAACTCCGCCACCGGAGAAAGCCAGCATAATGGCCTGAGCAATGACACTCATCGCATCACCTTACCGTAAATCACTCCATTTCGTGACCAGAACAATATCCAGTCAGTCCCCGAGGTTTTCAGCGTGTAACCTGCCAAGTTAAAATTGGTCGTTGTATCACCCGAGCCATCGCCTTTAACCCAGTTGATCAAAGAGGACCACGTAACTGGATAAGCCGCACCATTGATAAGCTCAAGCATCATGAATGCTGAAGAGTATGCACGTGGGTGCGCCGTCAGATTGATTGTTGTAGCTGCGGTTGGGGTAACGACGTTATGTCCAACCCATGACAGATTAATTGTTGCATTGAATGGAACGGTAATGACTTCAACGGTACAGAGGCTAATCATCGCTCCTTTAATGCCAAAAGCGGAATTAGTCGCCCACGTAAGAGTACCGTTCATACTTCCGCCGCCGGAAGATATACGGGAATTAACTTGGTTTTGCAGCTTCCCGAATGCGGTGAGAATCGTATCAGCCGCCGCAACAGTTCCACTTACAGTGCTATACCCCGTAAGTGGGGTGGAAAGCTTTGCGTATCCTTCGTCGTTAGTAAGCTGGCTAACTTTAGTCAGATTGCCGCTGTCCCACACCTGCTTCCACTGACCCCATCCATTCTGTCCGTCAGGAGTGTCGTCAGTGCGAACCATCAAGCCTTCAGCGTCAGCCAAGCAAACAATTTGAGTTCGCTGCCCCGATTGATCCATCTGCAAACCCACTGCATCAGCGGCCCCGGCAGAGATAGGTGCGCCAACTGCTGCACCAGAAGACCCAGGGACAGGTCCAGCGCCGAAGCCGAAGAAGCGGTTGCCGGATAAGGTATCAAGGTTGGTTTCTTGACGACGCCCGAGGCTCAAGCTGCCGTACATCACAGCATGTCCAGATGTGCGGTCCATATTGAACATCTCGCGCATTGCAGCGCTATTGTCCCACCCACGGATGACAAAGTTAGAACTGCCGCCATTATCTGCGGCAATTTGCCAACGCATTACACCCAGTGTCTTGAAGTTCAGGGAACGGTTAAATGCGCCCTCGCCGTCAATATTGAATTCAGTATCCGATTGAGCAGTATCTTTGACAGTCATATTGGCGGTGAATACGTTCACTGCCGCCAAGCTACCGTTAGTGGTTACGTTACGACAAATAGTCGCAACGCCAGTCGTATCAGCAGCGTCTTTACCCGCTTGGTAATACATCGCACCACCGGAAGACAGAATACGACCGGCGATACCACCAGAACCATCGCGGAAAACAATGCCGCCACCATTGCCCGTTTGGAAGGTACTTGCATTCATCACCTGCGCAGTACTGCCATTCAGGGCGGCTTTACCATTCAGTGCGGTCGAAACATCAGTACCAGCCACGGATAAGGTATTTGCCGACAATCCTCCAGCCACAACTACGCTGTGAGCCATGTGGACATTGCCGTTGGTCAGATCAATGCGGAAAGGACGCAGTGCGTTAAAGTTTCCGTATGGAGTGGCCGGGTCGGTCAACAGCATGTAGAAATGCGAATCATCTTTACGCATAACCACGCCGGGAGTGGCACCCGTAGTGACCAGGCGCAAACCATTAAGACTGGTGGAGATAAATTCGTCCGACAGTACACGCCCCAAAGCGTCACGAGCCACAACGGTATTGACCGACGAAACATTCGAACTGACACGCCCATTCACCTTGTCGGCGTCATCAGCCTTCTTAACCCGCGAAGACCATTTGAAGCCACCATCAATAGCAACCGTGTGGGTGCGGAAGCCCCACAGATACCCTTCACCATCCACAGACATGGCGATAGAGCGTGCAGGGCTGTCCTGAGCAACCAGTGCCACGGTGTATTGAGGGTTCCCGGTGGTGCCGATAGTTCCGTCAAATACGGCGGTGTACAAGCCTGTAGTTTGCTGACTGGGGGCCGAACCATTGATGTTGAACGTACCCGGCGACTTGAACTCACCATTCATCGACACCGGGCCGGTGAACGTTGCACCAGTTAGGCTTGCCTTACTCGCCAACGAGTTGGTCATGGTAGTGGCGAAGTTAGGGTCATTACCCAGTGCAGTAGCCAGTTCATTGAGCGTGTCGAGCGCGGCAGGCGCGGAGCCCATCAGGGTGTTGATGGCAGTAGCAATCTCAGTCTTGACGTATATGGCAGGGGTCAGTTGCTGGGTCGAAGCACCAGCGGCAGGAGAGGGGCCAGTTGGAGTGCCGGTGAATACCGGCGAAGCCAGGTTGGCTTTGGCATTGATCTGTGCCTGAGCTTTACCGAACGCAGTCTGGATGGTGTCATTCGTTGCGATAGCTGAATTGGTCAGGGTTACAGCGGTCAGGCCCGAGCCGCGGACAGCACCCGCGATGTCAATCCACTGTCGATCACCACGAAGAAGTTGCGAAGTCGTACCGCCAGCAGGCAGGGCAACTGCGGCAATGTCAGGCTTGTTGAGAATCAGCGCCTTACCATCGGTGGCATTCCAGTCAGCATTGACTTGACCAGCGGCCATTTGATCGGCGTAACCTTGAGCGCGATTCGCCTGGGTCAGCGCCGTACCTGCATGACCTTGCGCAGTGTCGCGCGCAGTTTCAGCGGCGGTTTTCGCAGTCTCAGCGGCGGTCTTTGCGGTTTCAGCCAAACCCTTCGCGATGTTCGTCGCGGTCAACGCCTGGTCGGCGCCAGTCTTGGATGCGGCCGCTTGACCCGCCGAGGTGCTGGCGGCTTCGGAATAATACTTTGCGCTGTACAGACCGCCGGCGACAACACCGGTAGCGGTTGCCCAGTTCGATGCCAGGGTTGCGCTTGCAGATGCGTCGTTGGCGTACTTGCGCGCACCGTACAGACCGCCAGCGCCGGTGAAGGTGTTGGTCAGTGAAGTTGCCCAGTTTTGAGCACTGGTGACGTGACCTGCCGCAGTGGTGACCGAGTTGCCCGCCGTGGTCGCGCTTGCCGCGGCATTGGCGGCATACTGTTTAGCCGAGAAACCCTGACCGGTGACGACTTCGGTCGTGTCTTTGGTGGCCCACAGCTTGGCGTTCGCTTCGCTGGCCGCGGCATCAGTGGCGTACTTGCGCGCACCATAAAGCCCACCGGCACCAGTGAAGGTGTTATTGGTTGCGGTGGCCCAGTTCTGCGCCAGGGTTGCGCTGGTTGCGGCTGCAGTCGCGCGCGTGTTTGCGGTCGAGGCGCTGGTCGACGCGTCAGTGACCTTTTGATCGATCGTGGCGACCGCCGGCGTCAGAGTTTCCGACGCTTCGCGCACGCCTTGATACATCGCCGTGATCTCGGTGTAATACTGCGCGTACTGAGCCAGACCTTCGGGCGCAACCGCCTGCACCAAGTCTTGAATGCGATACATCGCTTTACTGAAGATCGCGGCAGTACCCACGTCACCTTGCGCGATAACGGGAATTTGATCCGGGAACGTCATATCGACAGCGAACACGCCACGCGCTGACGCGTTGGTGTTGCCAAGATATTTACCGGTCA
>Ga0265780_10002052_pt1 | contig 27868 bp, 23 predicted proteins | sample P1T30metagenome_FD_192432 | JGI IMG/M metagenome (GOLD analysis project Ga0265780, IMG submission 192432) | Plant litter microbial communities from East Loma Ridge, Irvine, California - P1 T30 | ecosystem: Environmental > Terrestrial > Plant litter > Unclassified | place: USA: California...
TGAATAACAGCGCGAACACGAAGACGCGCAGGTCGGGCGCATCGTAGCCGTGGCTGGCATCGCCTCCGGCCGCTGGTGTGGATTTGGTATCGACGTGCATCGTGGTGCGCCCCCTCGCGGTATTGTCTGCGCGACATAAGCCGGGGCGACGGCGCGTGGCAATGCCGCGTGGTGCGATCCGTCCCGGCGAGCTAGGACGGCGGGCATGAGCCGCTTCACCGTCAACAACGAACCGATCGAATACAAGCTCGACAACGATACGCCGCTGTTGTGGGCGTTGCGCGATGCGTCGAACCTGACTGGGACCAAATATGGCTGCGGCACGGGGCAGTGCGGCGCGTGCACGGTCGATATCGATGGGCGCGCGGTGCGGAGCTGTCGGGTGCCGATCGGCTCGATCGAAGGCGCGTACGTCACGACGATCGAGGGGCTGTCGCGCGAGCGTAACCATCCGGTGCAGCTGGCGTTTATCGCGGAGTCGGTGCCGCAGTGCGGGTTCTGCATCCCGGGGATGATCATGGCCGCCGCGGCTTTGCTGAAGCGCAATGCCGACCCGAGCGAAGCGCTGATCCGCGAGCAGATCACGAACCTGTGCCGATGCGGGGTGTATCCGCGGGTGGTCGAGGCGGTGCAGCGCGCGGGGCGGGCAATGCGCGGGGAAGAGGTTATTCCTGCGGGTCCGCGGCCGGGGATCGACCCGGCGGACTCCGCGCGGCTGGTGCCGGCGCTGGTGCCACCGCCGGCGCGGTAGGGTACGCTTCAGTCCCAGCCAAAGCTTGTTCTCCCGCGAAGGCGGGAGTCCAGTCTGGGCTCCCGCCTTCGCGGGAGAACAAGGTTCGCGATGAACACGTCGGCGGTTTCCACCACCCCGGCGAAGGCCGGGGCCCAATTGGAACGTCCAAGGTGATAGAGCGCGCGCTTCATTACCTACCTTCCCCACTTGGGGCCCGGCCTCCGCCGGGGTGGATACTTCCGGGTGAGTAACAACCGGCCCAACTAAACCTGTCTAATCGCTGACGAACCCATTCAGCCTCGCCACACACCGCAACGTCTAGACCCTACACATCATAGGAGCCGGCTCGTGCGCCGGCAGTCGAGGACGACGGCGATGACGGGCAAGTTTCTCAAACTCTTGATGGCGGCTTCCGCGTTGGTGCCGGCAACCATGATGGCATCGACCGCGACCGCGCAACAGGTCGATCAGGACCGCGGTGATCGTGGCCAGCGGCCAGACCGGGGCCAGCGTCAGGATCGTGGCGATCGGGGCCCACGTCCGGACGGACAACCCTTCCAGCAGCAGCGCCCCGACCGCCCCGCCGCGCCCGACCAAGGCCAGCGCCCGCAACGCGCCGATCTCGGCACGCAGCCGCAAGTCCGCGGCGACCGACCGGATGGTCAAGGCCGTCCCGATTGGAACGGGCAGCGCGGCGGACAGGGTGGAGACCGTCAGGCTTGGAACGGCCAGCGCGGCCCCGGCCAAGGCTGGAACGGCCAGAACCGTCCCGACCCGCAGGCCGGTCAGACCCGCCCCGACTGGAACCGCGACCAGGGACGCCCCGGTTTCGATCGCGGCAGCCAGCAAGCGGATCGCGGCCAGTTCGATCGCAATGGTGGACGCGGCGATTGGCGCAACGACGGGCGCAATGACAACCGGGGCGACAACCGCGGCGACTGGCGCAACGGCGGCCGCGATGGCTACCAGAACCGCCAGCCCAACCGCGCCTACGGCAACGTCCAGGGCTATGGTCGCGGCGGCTACAACCAGGGGCATTACAACCAAGGCGGCGCATGGAACCGTGGCTGGCGTAACGACAACCGCTATGCCTGGAGCAATTACCGCGCATCCAACCGCGGCGCGTACCGCCTCCCACGCTACTACGCGCCGAGCGGCTGGGGTTCGGGCTATCGTCGCTTCGGCGTCGGCTTCTCGCTGAACAGCATCCTCTACAACCAAAATTACTGGATCCAGGACCCGTACACCTACCGACTGCCCGAGGCGTACGGCCCGTATCGCTGGGTGCGCTATTACAACGACGCGTTGCTGGTCGACCTCGACAGCGGCCGCGTGGTCGACACGGTGTACGACATCTTCTGGTAAGCTCCAGCTTACCGTCACGCAGTAACAGGGGAGAGCCCCGCGGTGGTCCAGATCACCGCGGGGCTCTTGCGTTTTGAAAACGTTTCGCCAAATCCTGCGACGTGGGTATCTTTTCAAAAGCCAAGAAGGTCGATCCGGCCGCGGCAGTCCGCCAAGCCTTCGGATCGCAGGTCGCCGCGCGCCTCGACGCCAATCCCGCGGTGCAGCGCATCGCGATGGACACGGTGCAGTTCTATTATCAGGACAAGTTCCTCGATCCCGCGACCTGCAAGCGGCTGATCGCGGTGATCGATTCCAAGCGGCGGCCGTCGACCCTGCTGTCCGATCGCCCGAACAGCAATTTCCGGACCAGCGAGAGCTGCGACATGGATCGCTGGTCGCCTGAGGTGCAGCCGACCGACGAGGCGATCGCGACGTTGCTCGGGATCGACCTGCTCCACGGCGAGACGATGCAGGGCCAGCGCTACGCCCCCGGCCAGCAATTCCGCGCGCACCATGATTATTTCCACGAGTCCGAGAGCTATTGGGCGAAGATGCAGGAGCAGGGCGGCCAGCGCACCTGGACCGCGATGGTGTTCCTGAACGACGTCCCCGAGGGCGGCGCGACCTGGTTCCCGCAGGCCGGCGTGAAGATCGCGCCGAAGCGCGGCATGTTGCTTGCATGGAACAACATGAACCCGGATGGGACGCCGAACGGGCTGACTTTGCACGAGGGCATGCCGGTGGTGGAGGGCGTGAAGTATATCGTGACGAAGTGGTTTCGCGAGCGACCGTGGATGAAGTGAGGGTTGCGTAGACCGTTGCGTCTCGTGCGCGGTCGCGTCCCCCCTTCCGTTCGTCCTGAGTAGCCGTCGAGTAGCTGCCTCAGCAGCGTATCGAGACGGCGTATCGAAGGACAGGTTGCCGCGCGGAACCCATGCTTCGATACGCGCCCTCGATACGCTTCTACGAAGCTACTCGGTCGCTACTCAGCACAAACGGGGGTGTCGGGACTTCGCCATCGTTAAGCCTCCGCCCTACCAACGACACCCCCCCCTTCACTACGTCATCCTGACGAAAGTCAGGATCCAGAGCCATGAGCGCCCGCCTGCCGTAATTCTGGATCCTGACTTTCGTCAGGATGACGGTACGAGCAGCCACCCCCTGCAAGGTCCGCTCGACAATCCCCCCAGAGCCACTACGTCCTAGGCATGACAGTTCTCGGCGTAACCTCCTCGATCCTCGGTCAACCCTGGCGCTGGCGCGCGCTCGCCGCAGACGGCCGTGACGGTTTCGGGATCAACGGTTCGGGCGACGACCTCGTCACCCAACTCCTCCTCGCCCGAGGCTGCCCCCGCGACGCGCTCGACGCGCACCGCACGCCGTCGATCCGCGCGTTCATGCCCGACCCGTCGATCTTCCGCGACATGGACCGCGCCGCCGATCGCCTCGCCGACGCGGTGCAAGCCGGCGAACAGGTCGCGATCTTCGGCGATTACGACGTCGACGGCGCCACCTCCGCCGCGCTGATGGTGCTCGTGCTGCGCGATCTCGGCATCGAAGCCCGCCCGTACATCCCCGACCGCCTGCTGGAAGGCTATGGCCCGTCGGGCGAAGCGCTTGTCCGCCTCGCCGGCGAAGGCGCCACGCTGATCGTCACGGTAGACTGCGGCGCCCAAGCGTTCGACGCGCTCGACACCGCCCGCGACGCGAAGGTCGACGTGATTGTCATCGACCACCACAAATGCTCGACCGCGCTCCCGCACGCGCTCGCACTGGTAAACCCCAACCGCCTCGACGAGACTGAAGGCGCCGCGCATGGCCATCTAGCCGCGGTCGGCATGTGCTTCCTCGCCGCCGCCGCGCTTGTCCGCACGCTCCGCACGCGCGGCTTCTTCAAGGACCGCGCCGAGCCCAAGTTGATCGACCTGCTAGACATCGTCGCACTCGGCACCGTCGCCGACGTCGCCCAACTCCGCGGCCTCAACCGCGCGTTCGTGTCGCAAGGCCTCAAGGTCATGGGCGCGCGCAAGAACATCGGCGTCGCCGCGCTGATCGAAGCGTCGCGTCTGACTCGCAACCCGACCTGCACCGACCTCGGCTTCGCGCTGGGCCCGCGCATCAACGCCGGCGGCCGGGTCGGTCGCGCTGACCTCGGCGTCCGCCTGCTCACCACCCGAGACCCCGACGAAGCCCGCCAGATCGCCACCGAACTCGACCGCCTCAACGAAGAACGTCGCGCGATCGAAACCGCGGTGCAGGAGGCCGCCGACCTCCTGTCCAGCCGCGACCGTGCAGTCGCCGTGGTCGCTGGGCGCGGCTGGCACCCCGGCGTGATCGGCATCGTCGCCGGTCGCCTCAAGGAGAAGCTAGGCCGCCCCGCGATCGTCATCGCGATCGACGAGAACGGTATCGGCAAAGGCTCCGGCCGCTCAATTCCCGGCGTCGATCTCGGCGCAGCGGTGATGGCCGCCCGCGAACACGGCCTGCTCGTGGCGGGCGGAGGTCACGCAATGGCCGCCGGCCTGACGATCGCCGAAGCCGCAATCCCCGCCTTCACCGACTTCCTCGAAGACCGCCTCGCCGCCGCGGTAGAACGCTCCAACGACGACCGAGCCCTGCTGCTCGATGCCGTCCTCGCGGCAGGCGGCGTTAACCCCGGCCTCGTCGAATCGATGGAAGCCGGCGGCCCCTACGGCATGGGCTGGCCAGCCCCTCGCGTCGCGATGGGCCCGGTCCGCGTCATCAAGGCGGACGTAGTCGGCAACGGCCACGTCCGCACGATCGTCGCGGGCGACGATGGCCGCAGCATCAAGGCGATGGCCTTCCGCTCGGCCGAAAGCGCGCTGGGCCAAGCCCTGCTAGGTGCCGCCCCCCACCGCAAGCTCTGGCTGGCGGGGCGCGCGAAGATCGACGACTGGTCCTCGCGCCCGTCGGCCGAGCTTCATGTCGAGGACGCGGCATGGGCGGACTAAATTCTTGCACCGAAACGCTTGACGCCCCGCCCCCTTCCCCTTAGTCGGCCTCCACCACGCAGGCCCCTTCGTCTAGCGGTTAGGACGCGGCCCTTTCACGGCTGAAGCACGGGTTCGATTCCCGTAGGGGTCACCATTCGCCACATTCGTGGCTGAGACGTGCGGCTAAGCCATTCCTTGCCCTTCGCTGGTACAGCAACCTGGTACAGCGAGCACCCAAAAATGGCCCTCATGGCGACATCCTGGAAGCACCCGACTACCGATTTTTATTATTTGCGTTGGCAGATACCGGCAAAGATGCGCCCAGCCTTCGGCGGTAAGGCGCTATGAAAGGTTCCGCTCAACACGAAGTGGGCCGCCGCAGCCCATATTCTGTTCCCGCAAGCCAACGCGGCTTTGAAGCAGGAGTTCGAGGAGATCCGGGTTCGGATCAAGACAACTGGCGAACCGCTTCCTTCACAGCGTGATCGGGCCGGCGACATGATCGCTGTGTACTTTAGGCGCCCCAAGCGCGATGCAGATGGATTGGATGGCACGGAACGCCTTCTCCTGGCTCGCCTGGAGATCGACCGCGGACTTTGGAACATGACGCCCACCGGGTGCTCTCCGGTTGCGGCGTCGACGACGTTCTCTCGATCGGTGGTTTGCAGCGGGCCGGTGCGTGCGCAGGCGACAATCCTCACGATCCTTCGGTTTTCCGATTGGGTTGGGCTAGCGTAAGGGCATAGTCCCGAACGTCTGGCGGCCACGTTGCCATTCGGCCCGCAAACGCTTTATCCTCACCAGCAAACGAGGCACGGATTGCTTCCTTGTAGCCGGGAAAATCGCCGGCCAGCCCAGACAGGAAGAGATACGTGCGCTCATGTGCGGCTTTGCGATCGGCCTGGCCGTCATCTGCACGACGCGCTTCGTCAACAAGGCGGCGCAACGCCTGCGAGGCTCCCCCCCGGGCTGCGTTGCAAGTCATTCCCGATGACGCGGCAGCAGCGTCACTTCGCGCGCAACCAGGCCAAGTTTTGGTCGGCGTCTCGATCGGATCGAGCTACCTGCCAGTTCGCGCCTCGCTGTCGCCAGCGCCTCGAGTTCGCCATGGTCTGTAGATCGCGTAACGATCTCCGCCGTAGTGCCTCGAAGGTCGAGGTCAATCACCGCGCCTGACGTATCATTGAAGGTAACGACAGGGCTCTGCGTGTCGGCTTCCGTCGATTGCTCATTCCGGAAATCGTCTATTTTTGCCTGAGAAACGGGAAAGATCGCGCTCAATGAATGGCCGCTATCAGGCCCCGGATCGGCACTCTGGACGTCCGGGCGTTGGCGAAACTACCCGGCAATGCGGGGCTTCGTAAGGGATTTACGAGCAGGCATTTACGCCCCCCTCCCCGCTGCCCGACTTCAGCCATTCGATCAGATTGAGAGGTGTCGGTTTCGGCGCCAAGCCGGCCTACTTCCGGCGATCAGGATACCTCGTCGCTTGAACGCGAATTGCGTAGGTCGGCCTGACCGTTCATAGCCCTACGAGGATGGTATCGACGCTCTGGAGTTCTGATGTCTGATCGCCTGCCGGTCCTACTCCAATACATATTGCCCAAGCAGAGCCTCACCACGCTGGCAGGTCACATCGCCAGGGCGCATGGGGGTGCGATGACAACGCGGCTCATCCGCTGGTTCGTTGGCAAATATTCCGTCGATATGAATGAAGCCGCGGATGCGGACATTCGGAGCTACAAGAGCTTCAACGAATTCTTCACCCGTCCCCTCAAAGCGGGGTCACGCCCTATCGCGGCTGCCGACTTTGTCTGCCCAGTCGACGGCGCAATTAGCCAGTTCGGCTCAATTGATGACCATCACATGCTACAAGCAAAGGGGCATCGGTTCACCACGACGCAGCTTGTTGGCGGCGACGCCGCACTGGCCAGTCAGTTTCGTCACGGCAGCTTCGCAAACCTGTACCTGTCCCCCAAAGACTATCACCGCCTGCACATGCCTTGCGATGGCAAGCTCACGCGCATGATCTACGTGCCCGGTAAGCTTTTTTCAGTAAACCCTGTCACAGCACGCGGCGTGCCGAACCTGTTTGCGCGCAACGAGCGAGTAGTTTGCGTCTTTGAATCGGTAGAGCACGGCTTATTCGTCATGGTGCTGGTGGGAGCCACCATCGTTGGAAGCATGGCGACTGTGTGGCACGGCGTGGTCAATCCTACGCGCATCAACAGGACGTCGGAGTGGGCATATACCGACCAGGACATCGTGCTGAAAAAAGGCGAGGAAATGGGCCGCTTTCTCCTTGGTTCAACGATCGTGATGTTGTGGAAGCGGGGCGCCATTGCGTTCAACGAAGACTGGATGCCGGAACGGAAGGTGCGCTTGGGCGAACTGATGGGACAGCGCGCGACCTGAGCTTCCTGCGCCGTTGGCCGGGATGGAAAGGCCCATTTCCCGACACGCAGGCGCGCTCTCCTACTTCCCGGATTCGGACGCTCGTTCATCTTGGCGAATTTACCGCTCTGACGTTCGGCTACCGGCTTACGAACGCCGTCATTTGGAAGCAGCGTACGTTCTCCTTAAGCGACGCGGATCGAGAAGGTCAGCTTAGCTGCTCTTCCAGGCTGCGGGTACGCAGGGTCATCTCATCGCCGGTGTGCTTGGTTTCGGCCGGCTCGATCAATAAGACCCAACACTCATCCAGTGCCACGGGATTATGCCGAATGCGGCTCGGCACTGTCAAAAAATCCCCTTTCTCGAGCTCAACCGCACAGTCTTCGAACTCGATCCGCAGGGAGCCTTTGACAATATAGAACAGCTCGTCTTGCCCGTCATGGGCGTGCCAGACCAACTCGCCTTTCAGCTTTGCAGCCTTTAGCAACTGGTTGTTGACCCGGCCGATCACCTTCGGCGACCAATAGTCGGTTACTCTATCGAACGCGGCCGCGAGTGCTGTAGGGGACAACATACCTATCTCCAGGTGGATATCGGATTGGATGCAATATACTTGAAGCGATAGACATTGGCGATCGTGCCGTCGCTTTTGCTCGTCAGTTTGGTGAGCGAGGAGGAAAAAGAGTAGCCGATGGGGTGGACGCATGTGGGCTGCCTGATCCGCTCACGAATGTGACTGCCGATGGCGTAATCCATCGATGAGCAGGTTCAGGATGCGCCCGGCATGCGCAGAGCCATCCTCGCCTGTCGCCACTCCAAGATTCCCAATCGCTCGCAGCAAGTCGTAAGGCTCGACATCGTCCCGCACTTCCTTCGTCGCTGCTGCCGCATCGAGTAGGGAAGCAAGCGCAGGCTCGAAGTGCGCTCGAAAATAGGCTGGCAGCTCGTCGAACGCCGGGTCGCCAGAGTGGAGAGCTACTGCGAGGCCCTTCTTCGTGCCAAGGAATTGCGCGTACCGTTTCAGCCAACGCTCCAGTGCCTCTCCAGGCGTGTAGCGTGTCGCCAGTGTTGCCGCTTCCGCAGCGCAGGCATCGACTTCGCGCCGAAATACCGCAGCAATAAGGTCCGATCGCTTTGGAAAGCGACGGTAGAGCGTGCCCATACCGACACCGGCCCGATCTGCGATCTGCCTCACCGTCGCATCGACGCCCGCCTCAGCAAAAAGAGCTTTGGCCGCCTCCAGCACAGCGTCTTCACTGCGCTGTGCATCAGCGCGAACGCGCCGCTTTGGTGCTCCTTCCGCGCTAGTCGCGGCCTTCTCACGTTCCGTCAAAGTACCATCCATCATAAACGGCTTGTCATACGGAGCATTGCTCCGCATATGCATATACGGAGCAATGCTCCAGCTAGCGCGGAATAGCCAACCGGCGTTGGCTTGCAAACAGATGAAGCGAGATATGACGTGAACAATCTTATCGACAAAGCTCGGCGGCTTCCCGTGAATGCGGCAGTCACCACCATCTCGATCAGCCCGGTAACTCTGTCGATCCCGGATCACGAGAGAGAGCTCGAACTCCGTATTACCGCGCCGATGAGCGGTCGCGACCTCCCGATCATCCTGCTTTCGCACGGACACGGTCCCTCGCTCTACATATCGTCGAAGGACGGTTACGCACCGCTTGCGAACTTCCTGGCGGAGCACGGCTTCGTCGTCATCCAGCCCACGCACGCAAATTCGAGGGCGGGAGGCCTGGCACCTGACGCACCAGGCGGCCCCCTGTTCTGGCAGGAGCGCGTTCAGGAATTGACCTGCATCCTCGATCAGATGAAAACCATCGATGCATCGGTTCCAGCCCTTACCGGCCGAATTGATCACGATCGGATCGCGGCTGTCGGCCACTCACTTGGCAGCCACACCGTAAGCGTGCTGCTAGGTGCCCGCCTCAGCGACCAAAACGAGGCAGCTCGCGACGTCGACATGCGTGACCCACGAGTAAAGGTGGGCGTGTTGCTCGCTGGGCTAGGTCGCGGCGAAGACCTCGACGGACCGATGGGCTCGCGCTACCCCGCGCTCAGACTCGATTTTTCCACCCTCACCACCAAGACCCTGGTCGTATCAGGGGACGCCGATGTTAGTCCGCACCTGACGACCCGCGGTGCTGACTGGCATGCAGATGCCTTTTCCGATGCCCCGGGGGCCGACAGCTTGCTGACCTTGGCGGGAGCCAAGCATGGCCTTGGCGGCATCGCCGGCTACGACGCGAAGGAGACGGACGACGAAGATCCCGACCGCCTCGGCGTCTCGCAACGCATGGTTTGGGCATATCTGTGGTCGGCCCTAAACCCAGGCAATGCCACTTGGCAGGACGCAATTTCAGCTCTCGAGAACGAAGCGACGGAGTTCGGTAAAGTAGATAGCAAATGAGTTCTGCCCTGGCGTTTTTTGACAACGGGCGACGGGGCAAAATCTGAAAAGAACCTATCGAACTTGCCGAACAGTCGCGGCTGGTGGTCGAGAGGATCGCGGCGTAGCGTCTGGCCGGCGTCAGGCGTTCGCGACCGATCGCGCCATCCAACGCGGACGCGATGGATGCAACACCCGCGGCGGTTGATGATCGAGCCAAAGCGTCTGGCTCTCGAATATCGATTTCAGGCCGAATGCCGGCGCGCGGGCGCGGCGCGCGGGGGCGCTCCCGGCAACGCCGCGAATTCCAGCCGCACCTCGCGTTCCCTGGCCGCGGTGCCGGGATCGTCCGGAAGCGCGCCTTTCATGATCCCGAACGCATCCTTAAGCGTCCCGATCGCATCGTTGAACATTCCGAACGCCGCAGCGGTAACCGCCGATCCTTCGCCATCCACCGCGAAGGTCGCTGCCGCGGACCCGCCACCGGCCCCGTTGAAGATCGCGGGGTAGTTTATCGCGGCAAAACCTGCGTTGGTCGTTACCTCCGCCGCCTGTACTGCCATCTCGACAAGCCCGGCGCGGCCGTCACGTGCGCGCAGATCACGCAGCTTCGTCGCATACGTCTCGGCCGTCTTCGTGCGCTCCGCGCACATCGCGATGCCGACGGGGATCGTGTAACGCCCCCGAAAGCCGACAAGACGTCCGCGCGCCGTGCCGCGTCCCTCGAGTAGCGCCGCGATGCTTCGGGCCACGCGCTCGTTGTCCTGCACTTGCTGTTGATCGAGCAGTTCCACCAGCCGCATCGTCATCCGATCGAGGAACGCGTAAAGATGGGCGACCTTGCCGCGATACACGGCAATGTTGCCCTCGATCGATGCGATCGACGGCGTCAAATCGCGACCGCTGACGAGCGTCGCGGCCTTGCCCAAGCCACTGCTTCTAAGAACGCCGCCCCCGATCTGGGTGGCTCGCCCAGCGCCCATCCCCCGATCATAGGCCCGATCGAGCGACTTCACGTCGTTGTCGATGCGGACGCCCCATTCGTCGACGGTCTTCCAGCATTGTACGAGCTTTTCCATCCCGTCGATGATGCCGCGCACCAGCCCGATGATCGCCGCCGCGCCGCTCACCCCCATGGTAAAGCCGGAGAGGCCGAACGCCGCGGCGCTGAGTGAAAGCGTGACGGTGACGATGGCGCCGTCTATCGCGGTGTGCTTGCGGACGGCATGCCACTCGCCAAGAGTGCTGTAGTGCTGGGCGATCTGTGCTTCGATCGCTTTTCCGACACCCGGGCTGTTATCCGCCAAGATCTTGCTGACGCTTGCCCGCAGGATATCGTCCACAGGCCAGGACGAATTTATCTTCGGCGCGATCTTGTCTCGAATCATGGCCTGCATTGTCTTCGACACGTGGGCCACCACGTGCTGGTAGAGTTGCCCGTGCTTATTGAGGTCGGCGGCGACGCGGTTCGGCACCTCGGCGATGACAACCAGTGGGATTGCGTCGAAGCGATCGTCGAACTCGTGCTTACCCGCGCCACGCAGGGCGCCGCCGAGCGTGTGAGTGTACAATTTGATCTTCTCGCGCGGCGGGCCAGCTGGCACGATCCCATCTCCTCTCCTGGACGGTGGCGACGGGATCGTCGCGCCTGGGGTTACGAGGACGGCAATAGCTTTCGGTGCACTTCAGCCGGATTTCAGATGAGCCGCTCTACGCTACGAATGACATATTCGGCGGACGCGTCGGTCGGAGGCGGCGGGGGGCCGGGCACCGCAAGCAGCTCCTCGTCGCTCGACAGTCGCCGTATGTCGGTATTGACGATCAGCACCGTCTCGTTCTCGTCGCAACTCGCGCCGTCTGCGGGTACGGCGGCATGAGCGTCGATCGGTGCTGCCGACGTCGATCGCGCCATTATCACTTTCTAATCCTAGTGCTCCAATGACAACGCTACTAAATCGGGTCGAGGGCACTTATTTTTCATTTCCAAAGGATTATAGCTTTGCGCTGAGAGCGGGATAGTATTCCAATGAAACTCGTTATGCGATCTGTGGTACTAGCCTTTGGTTTGGCGGCAGGTTTCAACGCTGGCACCGCCAACGCCGAACATACATGGGGTCGCTACGTAAACGATCGGTATCGATTCCAAATCTGCTACCCGGCGGCGCTGAAGGCGCAGGCAGAAGCGCCAAACGGCGACGGCCGTGTATTTCGTGCCGCGGACGGTGGAACGCTCACCGTTTTCGGCCGCAACGACGTGCTGAACGCCGGGATCGACGCTACCGCAAAGGAGGTCGCAGCTGATCTTGCCGGTCGAGGAGGTCGAACGACCTATGCTGCGGGACGTGGCAATTGGCGCGTCGTGTCGGGTGCCGATAGAGCCGGAACGATATTCTACGGCAAGGTGCTGCAACGCGGCGACCAGTTGGCAATCTTCCAGTTGCGATACCCAAAGACGGCCAACCGGTATCAGTCGATCGCTGCCCGGATGGGCGCATGTTTTTCGATGCTGAAATAGGCTATCGCGAGACTGCTGCCGGCGCGTTGTAGCGGTACAAGTCCCGGCTGCGCATGATCGTCTTGAGCAATGTTCCGTAGTGGGTGTCAGTAGCGTAGCGCCCGGTCAGTGCGTCGGCATAGGCGTCGGGATCATCGCTATGGCGACGCGCTTCGCCATAGGCTCGGTGCGTGGCGAGCAGCCGGCCATGCGCTTCGAACGCCTCGGCCAGGGTTGCGAACTTTCGGAACGGTGCGCGGATGTGGAAGGATCGGCCGCTGCGCGTCTCCTCGCGCGTGCGCACCGTGACCGACGGCTGCCCCGCCGCCGCCTTGATCCCGAACGGGTTGTTCGAGCCGGGCGGCATATGCCGGCCCTCGCCGCTTTCGAGTATCCACTGGGCAATGCTGATCGAGGCGGGAACGTGCCAGCGCTGTTCAGACTGCCGGGCCGCATCGATCACCTCGATGGGGGGCTCGCGGCCAGCACGCCGGGCCGGTACGGCGTGCGATACCGGTCGCGGCGTGGGTGGTAGGACAGCACGCGGTAATACCGGCGACGGCGTCGAGGTCGCGCGGGGTGCGGCGCGCGGCACGGAGCGCATGGCGTTGAGCAACCGCAAGGTGGGGCCATTCGGATCGATGCGTCCGTCGGAGCGCGGTCGACCGACGAGGCGGTACTGCGCCTCGGCGATCGCACGAAGCGTTTGGGTCCCGCACATCCCGTCCACGCGCAAAGGCCGCGACGACCAGGCGGATCGCCGAATGTTTAGCAATTGCTGGATCGCGCGCACATCCGTCGACCGATTGACGCCGCCCCGGCCGACCGCGCCGCCGATCGTGACATGAGGATAGCCCGCCATGTCCCGTCTACCGCGACGATGCCGCCGGGCGGCCGTCGGCCCGAGAGTCGAGACGCGCCCACTGCCCGTTTACCTTGGTTTCGACGTGACCGTCATACCGCCGCAGCAACGTAAAGCCGTATTGCGCATAGCCCGAGAACCCACGCTTGAGCGCGGCAGAAATGCAGGCGTCGCGGCTGCGTACCCCGACATCCTGCCAGCGCCCCTCTCTGTAGCGGCGACAAAACGCGGATGCCTTGGTCGGCGGGGAAACCGAAGATGTTTCCGTTCCGACGGAGGTCGCCCCCTGCACCGGGTAACCGTCGGCGATCGGCGTCGAGGACGTGCCGGGTAATCCCCGACCGATTCGTGTCTGGGCAGTCGCCGGAAGGACGATCCAGGACACGATCACGGGCCAGTTCTTCCGAACGGCAAGGCTGCGGTAGCGTTCGATGCTGGCTCCCGCCGACGCCGCCGGCAATACCGGCAACGAGGACGCGCCATCGAGAACCGCCAGGACCGCGTTCCCCGGTTCGTTCGCGCAAAGCCGTACGCGGTATCGTCCCGCACCATCCTGTAGAACCGTCCCACGCCGATCCGCGGATCGTGCCCATTGCTCCGCGCTGCCCGAAACGAGTGTCCGCGGCTTGCCCGACGGCGAGACAAACACCAGCGTTGCCGTACGCGTGTCGACCATGCCGTCGATCGTCGCGGTGATCGTCGTGCCGCCGTTCCTCCGGCACAGAGCGGTTCCCCGGCGCCGGTCGGCGCTGGTAGCCGCAACGATCGACAAGGGTGGAAGCGCACTGCCGATCGGCGGGGATTGCGCAGCCGGTGAGGAGGACTGCGGCGGCGTTGCAGAGGGCGTTGCGGGCGGCATCGATCGAACCGACGCAATTGCAGGCCGTGATGTGGGAATGGCAGGCGCCGGCTTGGGACGAGACGGCTGCGAGTCCGTGCCGGGCCACGCCAGCCATACCAGCACCGACGCGACGATGACCGTGACGAGCGCAACGACCAGTTTCTTGTCGACCGATCGAGCCGGCCTGGACTTAGGGCGGCCTGCGCGTTTCGGCGTGGCGGGCGGCGCGACCGTCGGGCCGGCTGACGGCTTGGCCGACGGCGCGGCCGGCCGGCCGGCAGGTGGAGCGGCGGGCGACGCGGCAGGCGTCGCGGCCCGGACGATCGGTGCGCTATCGAGCGCTCCGACTACCGCATCCATCGACGCGGGACGCTCGGCCGGGTCCGGCTGCAGCATGGCGCGGAACAGCGGATGCAGACTATCGGGCAGCGCGGACAGATCCGGCACGCTGGATCGGCGCTCCATCGCCTCGGACATGGTCCGTCCCATGTCGATCGGTTCGGACCGCGCGAAGGCGAGCAGGACGAGCGCGGTGCTGTAGATGTCCGTCCACGGGCCGATGCGGTTGCCGTACAGGCCGAACTGTTCGGGGGCGACATACCCAAGTTTGCCGGCGAACCCCTCGATCACGACCGTCCGATCATCGGGCTCGACATATTTCGCGATGCCGAAATCGATGATCTTGGCCTCGTCGATCCGCCCCCCGGGAAGCAGGATGTTGTCGGGCGACATGTCGCGGTGGACGGCGCCGAGCTCGTGCGTGACTCGCAGTCCGCCCGCCAACCGCCGGATCAATCGCGCGACTTCGTCAGGCCCAGGAACCTCGCCATGCAAGCGCGCGGACAATGCGTCGCCGTCGATGAAGTCGGTGACGAGATAATGCACGCCGAGCGTCGCATCGCGCGCGAACACACGGTATTGAGCGACTGCCGGGTGCGCGACGCGGATCAGCAGTCGCGCCTCGCTGCGGAACAGCGACAGGATCTTCGGGTCTTCGGAGAGCCGCGGCAACATGACCTTGATCGCCACCAGCTCCTCGGTCTCGACATTGCTGCCGAGATAGACGTCGCCCATGCCGCCACGCGTCAGGAACCGGTCGATCCGGTAGATGCCGTTCAGGATGGTGCCCGCGCTCAACCCGAACGCTGCCGCGATCGCCGGCGAACTCTCGTGCGGATCGCGAATGCCGGTGTCCATCTATTCGGCCGCTTCCGCTCGGACGATCTGCGGTCCGGCCATCTCGATTGCGCGGAAGGCGAGTTCGTCGTCGTCGACCCACAGCGCGATCTCGGCAGGAAGGTCGCCGAGCGCCTGCGCACGGAGCACCATCGTCGACAGTTCCGGCAAGACGTCACCGGTCAGGATCGCATCGATCATGCGCCCCCCCGATGCCGATTCGCGACAGCGCGACACGATCAGGTCGACGACCGCCTCGTCCCAGCGCAGCCGGATCACGTGATTGTCGGCCATCCGCCGGGCAATCCGCCCAAGCTGGAGGCGGACGATCGCGGTCAGCGTGGCAGCATCGAGCGGCCGATAGGCGAGCACCTTGAGCCGACCGAGCAGGGCTGGCGGAAAGGTCTGCAACAGGTCGTCGCGGATCGCGTCGGCCAGCCTCGGCCCGTCCGGCGCGGTGAGATCGTCCGCACACAACGCCGCGATCGTGTCGGTGCCGATGTTCGAGGTGAGGAGGATCAACGTGTTGCGGAAGTCGATGAACCGCCCTTCCGCATCCTCCATATAGCCCTTGTCGAACACCTGGAAGAACATCTCGTGGACGTCCGGGTGCGCCTTCTCGATCTCGTCGAGCAGGACGACCGCATAGGGCCGCCGCCGGACCGCCTCGGTCAGCACGCCGCCCTGGCCGAAGCCGACATAACCGGCCGGCGCGCCCTTCAAGGTCGAGACGGTATGTGCTTCCTGGAACTCGCTCATGTTGATCGCGATCAGGCTGTCGTCGCCGGAATAGAGAAGTTCGGCGAGCGCGTGAGCGGTCTCGGTCTTGCCGACGCCGGATGGTCCGCAGAGCAGGAACACACCGACCGGCTTGACCGGATCATCGAGCCGGGCGCGGCTGATCCGGATGCGGCGTGCGATCGCGTCGAGTGCCGCGTCTTGGCCGACGACGCGCTCCTTCAGGCGGTCCTCGATAACAAGGGCCGCGGCGATGTCGTCCTTGACCATGCGGCCGACGGGGACGCCGGTCCAGTCGGCGACGACCGCTGCGATGGTGTCGGCATCGACCTCACCGAAGACCATCGGCTGATCGCTGCGCAACCCGCGCGATGCGGCGATGGCGTGGTCCAGCGCTGTGCCGGTGGCTTCGTTGTCCCCGAGTGCGTCCCTCGCCGCGTGGATTGCCGCGACGGCATCGCGCTCGGCGCGCCATTGCGTCTCGGTCTCGACGAGCGTGGCGCGGGCGAGTTCGAGCGTCTCGGCGAGCGGTGCCGCCGCCGCGCCGTCGGCGTAGCGCTGGCGCTGTTCGCGTTCGGCCGCCTCCAGCGCCGCCTCGACACGGGCGATCCGGCTGCGGGCGTCCTCGACCCGCGCAGGCGTCGCGTGCTGCGACACGCCGACGCGTGCCGCGGCGGTGTCGAGCAGACTCACGGCCTTGTCGGGAAGCTGGCGCGCGGGGATGTAGCGCTGTGACAGCCGCACCGCCGCGTCCAGCGCCTCGTCGAGAATGGTCACGCCGTGATGCCGCTCCATCGGTTCGCGTACCGAGCGGAGCATCGCCACCGCCGTCTCGTCGTCAGGTTCGCCGACCGCGACCGGCTGGAACCGGCGGCTGAGCGCGGGGTCCTTCTCGACATATTGGCGGTATTCGGCCCAGGTCGTCGCCGCGATCGTCCGCAGGCGACCGCGGGCGAGCGCTGGCTTGAGCAGGTTCGCCGCGTCGCCGGTGCCTGCCTGCCCTCCAGCGCCGATCAGCGTATGCGCCTCATCGACGAACAGGATCACCGGCCTGGCGGCGGTCTCGACCTCGTCGATGACCTGCCGCAACCGCTTTTCGAACTCGCCCTTGACCCCCGCCCCCGCCTGCAGGAGCCCGAGGTCGAGCGCATGGAGCGACACGTCGGCGAGCGCGGGTGGCACGTCTCCATCGGCGATACGGCGCGCGAGACCCTCGACGATCGCAGTCTTGCCGACGCCCGCTTCGCCCGTGAGGATCGGGTTGTTCTGGCGACGACGCAGCAGGATGTCGATCATCTGCCGGATTTCCGGGTCGCGCCCGACGATCCGATCAATCTCGCCGGCGCGGGCGCGTGCGGTCAGATCGACCGCATAGCGCGCGAGTGCCTCGCCGCCCGCGGTCGGCGCCGCAGCGGTGCCGCCAGTCATCGGACTATCCGCAGCGGCTGCCGACATCGTCCGCTCCGTGCTTCCCTGGACCAGCGTCTCGAACCGGTCGACGACCGTATCGGCGGAGAGGCGCCGGAAGGTCTCCGAGATCGCGAACAGATGCTCGCGCAGCCGCGGGGTCTTCAGGATCGCGACGAGGAGATGCCCGGTACGCACCTCGCCCGCGCCGAACAGCAGCGACGCGTAGAGCCAGCCACGCTCGACCGTATCCTCGATCTGGGGTGCGAAATCGCTGACCGCCGTGGCACCTGACGGCAATCGATCGAGCGCCGTCACGATATCCGCGGACAGACGCGCCTCGTCGAGCCCGCATGTCTGCACCAGCGCCGCGACGTCGGTATCGCGATCCTTCACCAGCATATGCAGCCAATGGACGAGTTCGACGTACGGGTTGCCGCGCAGGCGACAGAACCCCGTTGCGCTCTCGATCGCACGGGTCGCGGCGGGGCCGAGCTTCCCGAACAGCACCTGCCGTCTGATATCCGTCATGCCGGTTCCTTCCGTTGGGATTGCGTCATCGTCCGCGCGCCGGCGCCGAGCCGGATATCGGCGCGCGAGCCGGTCTCCAATCGCGATCCGAGCCACCCGGTCCATCCGAGCCGGGAGCCGCTACCGAGCCGAGCGGGCCGCATCGCGGCAGGCAACGTCTCGATTTCCACATCCCAATCGAGATGCGTCGGCACGAAGGCCGCGATCGCCTCCTCCAGCAACCGGTGGCGACCGCCGCCCGGCAACAGCGCGATCACCTCGCGGTGACTCCCGGCGGTGACCGTCACGCGAAACGCGTCGGCGACCGTGCGGACACGTCCGCCTGCCAGCGCCTCGCGACCGAGCACCATCATGCTACCGCCAAGCGTGGAGCGATCCTCCGGCTCGAGGTCGCGCCAGCGCGGCATGAATTCGGTGAGACGAACCGGCATCCGCATCAGATCGGACAGTGCGTCTGCGATACCCGCCGGGCTGCGCGGCGTGATGAACACCGGTGCATATCGGAGCCGCGCGCGCGCCGGGAAGGCGGAATCGTCGGTTGCGCCGTCCTGCGCGCCCGACAGCGCCGCGATCCGGTCAGCGGCGTAATCGTCATCGGGGCGATCGCCGCTCGCGGTGGGCGACGTGCTCGCCCAGGCGCGATAGAACAGCTGGAGCATCCGTCCGGCGATGACGTCGAGAAAGCCGTTGAACGGGCGCTGCTTCGAGTAGCGCCGTTCATACGACGCGAACTCGCTGATGTGCAGCGGTAACGGCGCCATGGGCCCCGTCAGGCCAAGCCAGTGCCCCTCGACGCGCGCGCGCTCGTCGTCCACCGCGATGCCTTCGATGGTCGCGGCAGGAAAGGCCAGCGACGGCGTCTGGGCAATCTCGACGACGTCTTGCTGCGGCAGCCGCGCGGTACCGATCCGCGGCAGCGCGCGCGCCCGCGCCTCCGCACCGCGCAGCAGCTCGAACGGGGCGAGTGCCTGCACGCGCTGGGCGCCAAGACGCAGGTACGTCAGATGGTCGGTCGACGACCGAGCCTTGCTGGCCATTGCGTCACGCCCTCCCTTCCCGTGGTTTCGAGTGCGGTTTCGGTGAAGCTGTTGATCGAGGCGAACTCGGCAAGGAACCGATCGATCACCGCCGCGAACAGCACCATCCGGCCATTGTCGAACCCGGCCTCGTCGAGACCCAGATGCAGGCGCTGGCCTCGCACGAACGCGCTGGGTCCCGCACCCGGAGCGCGCCGCGATACCGGTTCGGCACGTACCGTTTTGACCGCCTCGACCTGGCGCCGGGCGACGGCATCCTCGGGCCGCGCATACAGCGCCAGATGATGGCGCAGTGCGCCCGCGTCGCATTCGTCCGTGCCGCGGCCGGCAAAGCCGAACTGGTTGGGTGTCAGATGCGCGATCACCCGCCACGCCCCGTCGTTCAGCCCGAGCGGCGCACGCGGCGGCGTCGGCGGCCGCAGCATGGTGATGCCGCTGACCGCCACGCCGTCGATCGAGAAGGCGGTGCCGCGACCGCGGCCCATCCGTTCGGGCAGATCGCGGTTGGTGACCAGTGCGCGGATCGACAGTTCGTGGATGTCCTCCGTCCTGCTCGCGCGGGCGGGTGCAGATACGCTGATCCACGTTTCCGTGCCGACGTAATCGGACCGTCCATTCGCCCGGCGCTCGCGTGCGGGGAGACGTCGCGGCGTCAGGCGCGTGGCGTAGAACAAGGCGTCGCTCCAATCGTACGACAACCCGGCAAAGTCGTGCATCGGCACCACCGGCAGAGTACCACCGTCACGTCGGTGCGCGCGGACGTCGAGCAACCGGTTGACCTCGAAATCGAGCGGGCGCGTGCGATCGGCGATCGTCAGCCGCTCATGATCGAATGCAGTGACCGCGACCCGGTCGAGCTGCTTCTCGAACAGGTTGACCGCTGGGGTCGCGTACAGCCGCAGGTTGGCAGCGGTCACCGATCCGACGAGCGCGGTGGCGCGGCGGCGGAACAGGATGACCACGTCGCATTCGGTCGCCTCGCCGCACGCGGCGAAGCGACGAGCCAGTCCGTCGAGCGCAATGAACAGGAACCGTTCGGGACAGGCGAAATATTCGGACAGGAGACGGTATCCGCGATGCGTCCGTCCGTCGCTGGGGATCAGCGCGCACTCTTCCTCGAAGCCATGGGCACGCGGCAATGGCAGATCCGCCGAAGGAGCCCCAACGCTGTCGGTAGGGCACAATACGACCGACACCGCATCCGCCACCAGTTGCCGGTACAGCTCGCCCGGGATCGCCTGTGACCCATCGAGGTAGAGCGGGAGCGGACCGGGCGCGAGCTCCGACAATTTCGCGCCGCCCGTCGCGGTCAGGCGGATCCGAAGCCCGGCCTCGGCACCCTCCACGGCGCCCCTGCCCCCTGCGTCCCTGCCCCCAGCGTCCTTGCCCCCAGCGTTTTTGCCGAGGAACGGTGCCAGCGATGCGCGCGACGGGAGATACTCCGCCTGGGTCAGTTGCAACGGCCAGAGCGTCACGTCGTGCCCGGTCCGGAACGTGACGGTCGCGCCGTCCCGTTCGCCAGCGAGCGCATTGAGGTGACTGAGCCGCGGGATGTCGATGCCATCGGCCAGCGCGCCGTCATTCTCGCGCGGTTCGAACGCCACCACGCACATCGACGGCGTCGGCGCGAGGTAATTGGGCTGGAGCGCATGCAGCAGATGTTGGGTGAAATCAGGAAACTGATCGCGCAGCTTGAGTTGCACGCGCGCACCGAGAAACGCGACGCCCTCCAGCAGCCGCTCGACATGGGGGTCGACTTCGGCGGGAGACTGCAGGCCCAGCCGGCCCGCGACCGTCTGATGCTCTTCTCCGAACTCGCGCGCGGCCTCGCGCAGGTAGACGAGTTCGTCGTTATAGGCCTGGAGAAGACGCGGATCCATCAGCCGACCCTCAACGATACGCTGCCGGTGTCGATCTCGACCTCGGTCCGCAGTTCGACCGGCACCATGTCCGCAAGGTCCCCGCGGATCACGAAGCCGACGCTGTTGGGACGATCCGGATCGACGTCGACCTCGACGTCCAGGCTGCCATAATCGATCCGCGGCTCGAACCGGCCGATCGCCTCGCGCATGTCGCGCGCGCGCTGCTGCAGTTCCTGGCGGTAGAGCATCTTGCCGGTCAGATCGCCGAGGCCGTAGTTGAGCGTCGACAGCGCGACTTCGGGATATGCGGAAAGGTCGGCGACGGCGGCCAGATTGGTGGTGTTCAGCAACCAGTTCAGCTCGCGCAGCAGTGTCGCCCGCAACGCCTTGTCACCGAACCGATCAAGCCGCGGCACGGCATAATGCCGGAGCGCGCGGTCGAGATTCTCGACGTCGGAATCGTCGCGTAGCCCGTCGAGCGCGAGATCGCCCACCAGCTTGTCGAACAGCGTCGGTTGCGGACCACTCATGCGGTGTTCTCGAAGCTAAGGTGGCGAAACTCGAGGATCGGCACGTCATGCCCGGTTGAGGTCGTCCAGATCCGCTGGCCGACCCCGTGGATGCCGCCGCCATGTTCGCGCCATTCGGTGCGTCGAGCCAGCCGCAGCATGGTATCCGCTTCGGCGGCGGTGCCGGGGTAGGTCACGGGCAGGAGCGCGGCGAGCCCGCTGCCGTCGCGCAACCGGATCTGCGCGGGCAACCAGACCAGGTCGCGCAGGTCGACGGGGCCCTCGGTGTCGATCGAGAGGATGGTCGCGAACGGGATCAGCCTCCTCGTACCACCGACGACCGCCTCGAGATTCGGGCCGAACCGCGTGTCGCCGTCGAACAGGAAATCGAACCGCTGGCCGTCAACCTCGCCCGGCGTATCCGGCGCGTCGGTGAAATCGGCTTCCGCGATCTCGCCGTCGCGCGCCTTCATCGCCTCGATCGCCTGCGCATAAGCGCGTGCGAGCACCTGTAGATCGGGAGATTGACCGCCCAGCACGCAGAGCTGCGCCTGTGCGCGGTCCCAGTCCGCGCCGACGCAGAGGACCTGGAACAGGACCATGCGGGTATCGCGATCGCCGGGTGCGGCGCGCAGACGCGACGCCAACGCGGCCACCGCGCCGGACAGGTCGCCGGCGCGGACAACAGCCTCGATCTCGGGGCCAGCCAGGGTCGAACGCGTCATGCGAGGCCTTTCAGCGGCGCGATCATGCCGCAACCGCACCCTTCACCGCGCTGTAGGCGTCCAGCGCGCCCAGGCCGAATTCCTTCGACGTCGCGAGATACTCGACCTTGCAATCCTCCGAGATCGAAGACTTCGCTTCCTCAGGATAGTTGTGCCGCAGCGCGTTGATCACACCGCCGGCCGAGGCGCGCCATTCGTTGAGGGTGGTGGCAACACCGATGATGCCCGTCACGTTCGGGACCTCGCTGTCCGTGACGATACCGACCTTGCTGGCGAACCCCATCAGCGATCCACTCGTCAATGCTTCGGTCTGGCCCGCGAACCACATGCCGACTCCGAAGACGAGTGCGCCGCCCTGCTCGGCCGCATCCAACCGGTTCATCGTGGTTTCGCGCTGAAACTGCTGGACCTGCGTCCGCATCTTCTGTGCGATCACGCGCCCGACATCGTAATAGGTCTTCAGCCAGAGGATCGACACCTGGCCGCGAAATCCGTCTCGCTTGCGCGAGACGCCGGCCGTACCGCGCTCGTCGCCGATGATCCGCACGGCGAGCGCCTCGTTGGTCGCAAGCTTTGCCCTGTCGTTGGGGTCGGTCGACATCGCGAGCTCCTCGTCGACGTCCAGAAGGTCCATGAGGATCGCGGTGAGTGCGTTCGCCTCCTTGACGAGGTGCGACAGTTTGACCTCATATTCGGCGATCGCACTCTGAAAGCCCGATACCGATGGCCCCAGCGATCGTCCGTTGGCGAAGGGAAGCTGGTTCAGCTTCAGGTTGGTGGCCATGATGTTTGCAACGGCCTTCCCGCCGAGCGCAGCTTTCTTCGCCACGCCGCGGTTCGACTGAGCGCCGTGCAACTGGCTGCCATACGCCTCGCCCATCTTGCGCACGTGGCGCATGACGTTCGCCTCGGACGTCTGGACGTCTCGCCACGCGCCGGCGAGCGCGCCGATCGTGGTCGCGACCGCCGACCATGCGCCGAATATGGCGGGAATGGACGTCACGCCGAACGATGCGGCGGCACTGGCCAGTCCCGCGCCGGACGATACCAGCCCCATCACGCACTTGGCGCAAGTGAGCGCGTTTTCGACCTTCGCCTTGCGCCAGCGTCGCAGGCCGGCCTTCTGGCCCTGTCCCGCCTGCTGTACCCACAACGGCACATCGCTGGCCGCCTTTTTGAGGATCGGGCTGTTGGCGCTCAGCGTACCGGTCCGCTTGAATTCGGCGGCGAATTCGGGCGCGATCCTGGTCGACATCTGACGCCCTACCGCGAGCAGGATTTCGGTGTGAAGAAGAGGCGACCGCACGACCAGCTTGTACGATGCACGGTCGAGCTCTGCCGTGTAGACGACATCCTCCGCCTGCAAGCCGGGCGGTGCCGTGCCGCCGCCGGCCCGGAGCAGCGTCGCCGTCGTGCCGCGAAACACGACCAGCGGATAGGTCGTATTCGATGAGAAGATCGACATTCCTCGGCTCCGCTGATCAAAACGTCGTGGTCGCCGCAGGGCCCAAGCCCCGGCGGCGAACGTATCCATGGCGGGGATCAGGCGGCCTGATTCTTGCGGATGTCCCATTTGAAGGGAATGTCACCAGCCGAACCGCCGGTGGCGGACTGCGGCTTGTACTTGACGTTCACCTTCTCGAAGTTGAGCGTGACCGTCTCGGTGGTCAGCTCGTCGCCGAGGCTGCCGCCATGCTGGACACCGGATACGAACACCTGGTCCATCTCGATCTCCAGATATTCAAGCGGCGCGTCGCCACCGACCTTGCGGCAGAACAGCGTCGCCTTGGTGAAATGCTTGCCCTTGGCGCAGTTCTCGAGGATCGTGCTGGTCGCCTTGTCGACGTATTTGGTGATCGTCAGATCGTGGAAGCTCGCCTTGCCGGTGCCGGAGCCGCCGCCCAGATGGCCGGAGCCCTGGTTGGCGACACCCCAGTTCCAGGCGAGGATGTCGACCTGGTTCTCGTGACCATTCGCAATCGATTCGCCTTTGCACGCATCGAGATCGAGGAACATTTCGACGGCCATGATGATCTCCTAGACAGTAAAAAACGGAAACAGGACGTTGTGGATCAGTTCGACTTGGGGAGGCGCGAGACCATGCTCAGCGTCACGTCCATGCCTTCCAGCTGGTAGTGCGGCACCATCTGGAAGATGCCGCGGTAATAGCCCGGGTTCTCCGGGTCCGGCAGCACCTGGACGTTAGCCTGCTTGAGCGGCTTCCTGGCCTTGGTGTTCTCGTTCGAATGCTCGGGCTGCAGATCGACATACTGCATGATCCAGCTCTGCAGGTCGCGTTCGAGCTGCGGTGCCTCGCGGGTGCCGCCAATCCAGTCGCGGACCATGCATTTCAGGTAATGGCCGAAGCGGCAGCTGGCGAAGATGTACGGAAGCCGCGCTGACAGGTTTGCATTGGCGGTGGCGTCCGGATCTTCGTAGGCCTTGGGCTCGTGCACCGTCTGCGCGCCGATGAAGGTCGCGTGGTCGGTGTTCTTGCGGTGGATCAGCGCCATCAGCCCCGCCTTGGACAGCTCGGCCTCACGACGGTCCGAGATCGCGATCTCGGTCGGGCATTTGACATCGACGCCGCCCTCGTCGGTCGGGAACAGCGATACCGGCAGATCCTCGACCGTGCCGCCGGATTCCACGCCGCGGATGCGGGTGCACCAGCCATAGGTCTTGAACGCCTCGGTGATCCTTACCCCCAACGCATAGGACGCGTTGAGCCAGAGGTAATTATCGTGGTTGCCATCGACCTCTTCCTCGAACGAGAAATCGGCGACCGGTTCGGTCAAGGCACCGTACAACGGGCGACCGAGGAACCGTGGCAGGGTCAGCGCGAGATAGCGGCTGTCATGCGAGGCGCGGAACGATCGCCACGCCATGTAATCCGTCGCATCGAACTGCTTGGCGATGTCGCGTGGATTGGCGAGTTGTCGCCAGCTGTCCATGCCGATCAACTGCGGGGCCGCCGCGGCGATGAACGGGGCGTGCGCCGCGGCGCCGATCTTGCTCAGGCCCTTCATCACTTCCAGGTCCGGGCCGTAGTGATCGAACTGGTAGTCGCAGATCACCGCACCGTAGGGCTGGCCGCCAAGCTGTCCGAACTCCTGCTCGTACAGCTTCTTGAACAACGGGCTCTGATCCCAGGCAGCGTCGCGATATTGCCGCAACTGCCGCCGCGTCTCTTCCTTCGAGATGTTGAGCACGCGGATCTTGAGATCGCGCCCGGTCGACGTGTTCCCGACCAGATACCAGAGGCCGCGCCACGCCGATTCGAGCGCCTGAAAATCGGGATGGTGCAGGATCAGGTTGATCTGCGCGGTAAGTTTCCGATCGATTGCCGCCTTCAGCGCGTCGACCGTGAGGTAGACGTCCTCGCCGATCACCGCGGTATCCGCCAGCGCCTGTTGCGCCATCGTCTTGACCGCCTGCTCGATCCGCGCCTGCTTGGCGTCCGAGCCGGATTTGAATTCGCGTTGCAGCAACGCGGTAAAATCGTCGACCACGGCGTCCTGCACGGTCGGCTGCAACGCGTGGTCCTGCACCATCTGTTCGGCCATCACCTGTCTCCAGTTTGCGAGTTCGCGGTCACTTCTCGGTGCCGTCGGGGTCGATGGCGGACACGGCGTCGGATGCTGCGGCCGCATCCTCTCGTGCACGCTCTTCAGCGAGCGCCTGCATCAGCGCAGGATCCTTCAGCACACGGTCGAGCAGGTCCTGCGCACCCGCCTTGCCGTCCATGTACAGCATGAGGTCGTTGAGTTGCTCGCGTGCTTCCAACAGCTTGGCGAGCGCTGGAACGGTGCGCGCGATCCTGCCGGGCGAAAAATCCTCGAGCGTCCTGAACGTGATGTCGACGCCAAGCCGGCCTTCACCGGTCAGGCTGTTCTCCACCGCAAACGCGGCACGGGGGGCGATCGAGTCCATCCGCTCCTCGAAATTGTCCATGTCGAACTCGAGGAAGTCGCGCTGTTCGAAGGGCTTCTTCTCAACGTCGCTCTTGCCCGACAGATCCGACATTACGCCCATCACGAAAGGCAGTTCGATCTTCTGTCGGGACCCGTAGGTCTCCACCTCATATTCGATGTGGACGCGTGGTTTCCGGTTTTCGCGGATGAAGCGCTGTCCGCTCTTGTCCATCAGCATGTTTGGCCTCGCCGGTTGCTGCGGGCACCATGCCGGTGCCGCCTGCGCAAGAGATGCGGCTGCCGGGCTTCACCCGGATTTCAGATCGGGCGTTCTATGCTACGATTGTCACATTCGACGACACCCGCGGGTGGGTCGAAGGACCTTCGGGGGTGTTTGGAACCAGGCTCAGGGCAAGCGCATGGGCAAGGTTGGCGGGCTGGAATGGGTAACGGACAACCGCTCCCCCCTGTACCACCTGCCCAAGAAACTCGGGTTGCGGCACCGCGACGAGCAAGGGTGCCGTAATGCCCGCGATCCGCAGACGCGCGGCAAGTTCATCCGCCAACCGCGGATCGAAGCTTGCTACGACCGCAACGTCGATGTCCCCCTCGATAGCGTCGAGCGTCTCGGGACTGGTGATGCCGATCGGCTCATAGCCCAGCGCGGCGAACAATTCCTCGTCGTTGGACAGCCGTTGCCCGTCTGTGTTCACGATCAGCACCGTTTCGCCCGTACCCCTGTTGACGTCGCCCGCCAGCGGAGCGTCGCCGTCCGCAGCCAGCGGGATCCAGACCGTGAAACGGCTGCCGACGCCGACGATACTGTCGATGTCGATCGCGCCGCCAGCTGCCTCGATGATCTCGCGGGCCGTCGACAGACCCAGGCCTGTTCCGCCCTGCCGCGTGGTATAGAAGGCATCGAAGATGTGCGGGATCGCTTGGGCCGGGATCCCGCGCCCTTCGTCGGACACCGCGATGGTCGCGTAGCGTCCTCGGCGCAGCACGTTGTGGCTCAACTTTATCGGATCGTCGAGCAAACGAAACGTCGACACACAGGCGATCGCGCCGCCGCCCGCCATGGCGTTGTCGGCGTTGCTGCACAGGTTGAGCAGTACCTGTTGCAACTGCCCGAAGTCGCCCTCGACGTGCATTGGCTCATCGGCAGTTTGCCAGTCCAGCGTCACGCCGCTCGGCAAAGCCGCCGTGACGAGTTTGTGCGTTTCGGCAAGCAGTGCGGCCAGTGAAACCGTCTCCGCCGGCCCTTCGACCCGGCGGCCGAAATGAAGCACGTCCGACACAAGGCCGCTCGCGCGTTTTACCGCCTGCCCGATCTCAACGAGGTTGGCGGATACCACGCCGTTCGCTGGCACGTGCAACGCGGCGGTCGCGCGAAACCCGTCGATCGCGGTCAGAATATTGTTGAGGTTATGCGAGAGCCCGCTGGCCAGTGCGCCGATCGCCTCCATTCGACGACCGAGCGCCATTTTCTGGTCGATGACCAGCCGTTCGGTCTCCAGCCGGTGACGCTGCTCGAGTTGCAACGCGGTCTGCAGCGCGGAGGCGAGCCCGTGGATCGTCTCGGGATAGACGACCCATCGATTGCGCGCGGTCAAGCACAGCAGCACAAGGTCCTGATGCTCTCGCGAGCGCATCATCAATGTCGTCGCCCAAGTGCCGCGCTGTCGGGTCATGACCTGGTTCCAGGAGGCTACCGACCGCGCGCCCGGTTCGACCAGGATCGTATTTTCGTCCCAAGGAAAGCGATCAACGATCCTGGCGGTTCGCGCCTCCGCGTCCTGCTGAGTGAGAGCCTGGTGAGACCCGTCTGCGGACCAGCCGTAGAATGCGTCGACATCGGCATCCCCACCGACCAGAAGCCATACCTGATCCACACCGATGATCGAGCCAAGGTCGGCAAGCGCATCCTCGATCCGCAGACCGAG
>Ga0265780_10002053_pt1 | contig 27866 bp, 22 predicted proteins | sample P1T30metagenome_FD_192432 | JGI IMG/M metagenome (GOLD analysis project Ga0265780, IMG submission 192432) | Plant litter microbial communities from East Loma Ridge, Irvine, California - P1 T30 | ecosystem: Environmental > Terrestrial > Plant litter > Unclassified | place: USA: California...
AAAACATTTTTTTTCGAATAAAACAGTCATAATTGTCGCACATAGATTAAGTACAGTAATGGATGCAGATCAAATTGTCGTTTTAAAAAACGGATCTATAGCAGAATACGGGATTCACGATGAATTAATCGAGAATCGTTCAACATATTACACCCTTATAAAAAACCAGCTTAGCATCGGTTTGTAAAAAAAAAAACGCCATGAACGAAACAAAATACTCAGAGGAGCTATCTTCCATCTTACAAAAAAAACCTAGCTGGATAATAAGATATGGCATAGGATTAATATTGTCATCTGTATTAACCACGATCATCCTGTCTCAGTTCATTAAATCCTCACTTTCATTTAGAGCTGAGATAACACTTCAATCTAATTTTCAGCCTAATATCAGTGTTTACGAAAAAAATAAAGAAACTAAAACAAAAAGCAATTTCAATCTATATGAAAAAATCGAAGGTACCCTTAACATTAGTTTGACCAACTCAAGAAAGTTAAATTTGAATCAAGAAATCTATTTTAAAGATATAGGTGCCCACGGCAAAATTTCATCATTTATAGATACCACTTACAAAAAAGATTTTGCTCAAATCAAATTGATAGTTAAGCCAAATGATCGGGATTCGTACGAATCATTGGTTAAACAAGCTGGAATTAGATCATCTGTGAGAATTTCATATCACAAAAGCACCCTTTTTAATCGGCTATTTAATCTAAAAACTGCTAAGTCGTTAGCTTTCCATTGAAAAATTAAGATTTATTGAGGAAGAATCACCTAATGAGGACAATAGATTTTTAATATGTATAAAGAGTGACTATCGAAATATGTCATCTCCAATTAAAAAGATGATATCTACCAAACGTGCAGGTTGTTGACAGTAAAGACACTTTTAAATAAACGGCAGATAAAGCATCTCCGGAAATACTGAATATCTAATTCTGCATTTCCGGAAAATCTCTTAATTCCAGATTCCGTTAGACTCAGTAAGAATTACGGGAACTCCGTCTGTTACAATAATAGTATGTTCATGCTGGGCAACAAAACTGCCATCGCCGGTAATCAGTGTCCAGCCATCGCCGGTTTCATGAACAGCCGAAGCTTTTGTCGATATAAATGTTTCAATAGCTACTACTGTATTCTTACGAAACCTCTTTTTATTATACCTGTCAGCATAACACAATATCTCGTGCGGTTCTTCATGAAGGCTTCTTCCAACACCATGTCCGGCCAGGTTCTTAATTACCCTGAATCCTTTCTTTCTAGCTTCGGCCTCGATCAGGCCCCCGATATCGGCAATTTTCACTCCACCTTTAATCGAATGGATCGCCTTGTGAAGAATCGCTTTTGAAGCTTCGATAAGAGGGTTGAGCCCCTGAATATCATTGCCCAGAACAAAAGAGCCTCCATTGTCAGAATAGAAACCATCCAGCGCTGCGGACACATCAATATTTACAAGATCCCCCTCCTTCAGGATAACTTCTTTGGACGGTATCCCATGAGCCGCCTGGTCGTTTATACTGATACAGGTATATCCGGGGAAATTATAAGTAATACCAGGGGCAGATTTCGCTCCATATTCATCCAGGATCGCCGCACCATACAGATCCAGCTCGAGGGTAGACATACCGGGACTTGCATATTCGCGCATCCTTTTTAATGTAAGACCGACAATCTCACTTATTTTTGTGATCCCTAACAGATCGCTGTTCGATTCTATAGACATAACTATATTAACATTTTTCTGACACTTTTATTCTCTTTAAATACGTCTTCGTCCAACGCTTCTGATCTATTTTAAATATGTTTGTGTTTGAACTGCCGGAAACTTTGCGCCGGTCTTAGCTTTTTTAAAGGACACAAACATATGAAACGAAAATTCATCTCACAAGCTCCCTTATCTATGGACGCGGGGCTGCTAATTCTAAGGCTGATTTCAGGCGGTTTGATGCTGAGTCACGGCTGGCCTAAACTTCAGAAAATCGCTGCCGGAACCCTTGAATTCGGCGACCCTATCGGGATAGGTCAGGCTCCATCACTGTTTCTTGCGGTATTTGCAGAAGTAATATGCTCTGTCCTGGTGATACTTGGACTGCTCACAAGGGCCGCTGTGATTCCGCTGATCATAACCATGGCTGTTGCATTTTTCATTGTCCACGGCGCAGACCCTCTGGGTGTTAAAGAATTATCATTAATATACCTGGGCATATTTCTTACCCTGTTCTTTACAGGCCCTGGTAAATATGCTATAGAAAGATAAGCAGAAAGGGGCATATTGATGCCCCTTTCTGCTTTTATGAACTATAATGAATACATCTTTTTATAGTATTCATCCACCATCCGGCCTCCTTCAAATGCAGGGGTTACATCTTTAGCTGCCTGTTTTAAAACCTTCAGCCATTTTGCCTGGTCTGTATAATAAGCCGGCAACACCTGATTTTCCAGAATGTCCATTAAATTCGCGGCCTCCTGTCTGTCTCTCTCTTCAGTCGAAAGATTATCGGCCGCCGTTTTGATAAGGAAACAGTTCTCTCCATCTTTAGCAAATTCAGGTATCCATCCATCAGGTATAGACAAATTAATGCTGCCGTTCATTGCTGCTGTCATTCCACTGGTTCCTGAAGCTTCACGGTATAAACGCGGATTATTCAGCCATATGTCAGATCCCTTCTTAAGCAGCCCTGACAATCCTAGTTCATAGCCTGTAAGCACCGCGCAGTTTGCAATAGGTTTTGCCCGGTTAATAATGTGATTGAACAGTCCTATCGCTCCGAAATCCTCAGGATAAGGCTTTCCTGCCCATATCACCTGAACGGGATAGGATGTATTGCTGATCAGCTTCAGAAAACGTTCCCAGTTGTACATCAAAAGATCAGCACGTTTGTATCCGGCAAAACGTCTTGCCCATACAATAGTCAGCACATTTTCATCAAACAACTTACCTGTTTGATTTGCAACAACCCTGAATAGCTCCTTTTTCAGTTCCTTTTTACGGATAACGATTGCATCATCATTATCTGTACTCAGAGCGGCTTCCATTACCGGGTCTGCCCAGTAAGTCTTATTCTGAGCATTTGTAATAGAAGTAATCTCGCATATTCCCGCATTGCCGTTCCACATACCCCTGGCAACTTCTCCGTGCATTACAGATACACCATTAGCCTTTCTTGCAAATTTCAGGGCAGCAAGTGTATAATTAAGGTTCCAGCCGTCAATACCAAGAATGTGTTTTACCTCATGCTCCTGGAGATGATAGAAAAAGCTCATGTCTTTAAGCAAGCCGAAACTATGCTCCTCATTCCCTGCAGCTTCAGGAGTATGCGTGGTAAATACGACGCGTTTTCTCACTTCCTCCAGGCTTTTGAATTTTGAGTACAGATAAAAATTAAGAGAAAGCGAATGCCCCTCATTCATATGGTAGATGTCAGGATTATAATCCAGGATATCAAGAAGCATAGCTCCACCTGTTCCCAGGATAATAGACTGAGCTATACGTGTAGCTTCATTAGAGTCGTATAAACGCTGTGTAATAGTCTTCGCCAGGTTATCATTTTCAGGAAGATCCGTACTAAGCAGGAACAACGGCGCCGAGCCGAATACTTCCGGTTTAAGTAACCAGGCTTTCACTTTTACCGGGGCTCCGTGAACCTCTACAGTAAAAACAATACCTGTATCCTGTAAAAAAGAATAATTCTTCTCCACGTAAGAAGCTTTCATATTCGCATTCACATCCCATTCCTGATCATAATACCCATACTTCCATAAAATACCGATCCCAACAAGGTTCTGTCTGAGCTGGTAAGCACTCCTTAAATGGGAGCCAGCCAGGAAACCAAGACCACCGCTATAGATTTTCAGAGCCTGGTCAACAGCAAATTCCATAGAAAAATAAGCTACTGAAGTAGAATACCTGCTGTCTGGCTCATATCCGAAAATTTCCTTTTTTGTTATCATATATGAATTTTAAGAATGGCATTTCTTTCTTTGAAATGCCGGTAAATAAAAAAACGATACGTTTTTGAAGGTGTAAGTATTAACTATTTTCCCTTAAGGAAACTTTATTCTTCGCCAATTAAAATAAAAAAATCCGTTTATCCCAGGACAAACGGATTTTTGATCTGTTATGTTTAAAAGAACCCTGTCTTATTTTTTCAAACCTATTTCTCTCAGGCGTTCATCAAGGTATTCACCTGCCGTCATATCTTCATATACTTTGGGATGTTGTTCGTCTATACAGATATCCAGGCTGGTTAGATCCATCTCTGCTTTAGGATGCAAAAAGAAAGGTACAGAGTACCTTGACGTCTTCATCAGTTCTCTCGGAGGGTTTACCACTCTATGTGTTGTCGACCGCAGTTTATTATTGGTTAAACGCTGAAGCATATCACCCACATTCACTACAATATCTTCCACATTCGCCTTCACGGGGTACCATTGCCCGTCGCGGGTCAATACTTCCAGCCCGTCTGCGCTGGCTCCTATCAGCAAAGTAATAAGGTTTATATCCTCATGCGCACCCGCCCTTACGGCATCAGCAGGCAGAACATCCGGGTTTTCTATCGGAAAATAATGGATTGCCCTGAGAATTGAATTTCCATTACGGATCCTGGCGGCAAAATAGTCCTTATCCAGGCCGAGAAATACAGATATCGCTTCCAGCAGGCTGGCTCCCGCATTTTCAAGCCGCTCATAAACCTCCCTGGTAACCTCATTGAACCTTGGCAGTTCATCCACTAACAGGTTATCCGGGTATTGATCTTTTAAAAGGTCTTCACCCTTTACCGTCTGCCCCCTCTGCCAGAACTCCTTCAGATCAGGCGTTTTTGAATCTTTTGCCTTTTCCCTCCCTTTACTTGTATAACCTCTCTGGCCTGCCAGTTCCGGCTTTTCGTATTTTAATTTAACCGGTTCAGGCAGATCAAAGAATTTTTTCACCTCCGCATATAACTCTTCCATTAAAGACTGCGTCATCCCGTGATTGGCAATTGTAACAAAACCGGTTTCGGTGAACGCTTTACCGATATCGTCTGAAAATTTCCTCTTCTGTTCTTCGGTGCCTTTCAGGTAATCATTTAGATCCAGGCGGGGGATATTTACTTCTGCCATAATTTTGTCTTGGTTTATAAAGATACAGCTATTGTGGAAAACCTTGCGAAAGGTATTTAGTTTTAACAAAAAAGCATTTTATAATGGCCCCTGAATTTATATTTTTAAGAAAAACGGTAATTGTTTTTTCCGATTCCAGAGCAAAGAACCCGCATAAGACATGTCAAAATAATGCCACAGAATGGGTAAATTCAATCTTAATCTTTAATTTTAGGGGATAAAATTGTATAATTGCGATACAAAACTATTAATTCTATAGGTAATGCAAGGTTTTAGAACTGAACTGGAGAACCCGATCGTACAGAAGGATATCATTGAACTGGAAAAAAAGATCAGGTTATTCAGAGAGGGAAAGATACATGAAGAGAAATTCCGGAGCCTCCGGTTAGCCAGGGGCGTATACGGTCAGCGGCAGCAGGGAGTGCAGATGATACGCATAAAACTTCCCTACGGAAAGCTGTCAACGCAGCAGATCTTAAGGATCTCTGATGTCTCAGACAATTATGCAACCGGGAATCTTCACATCACTACCCGTCAGGATATTCAGCTTCACTTCGTAAGCCTTGATCGTACCCCGGAGCTTTGGGCCGAACTGGAACAGGATTCAATCACACTACGCGAGGCTTGCGGAAATACGGTACGTAATATAACCGGATCTGCCCTGGCAGGTGTCGATCCCGAAGAACCATTCGATATCACACCCTATGCACATGCCTTTTTTGAATACCTTTTAAGAAATCCTATTTGCCAGGACATGGGAAGGAAGTTTAAAATTGCTTTTTCTTCCTCCGAAAAAGACACCGGATATGCATTTATGCATGACCTGGGCTTTATTCCTAAAATAAAGATTGAAGATGGCCGCGAGGTTCGCGGGTTCAAGATAGTACTCGGAGGCGGCCTCGGCTCTCAACCACATATTGCCGAGGAAGTTACTGAATTTATGCACGAAGACCTGCTTATACCCTTTGCAGAGTCTGTCATCCGTATTTTCGATCGTTACGGCGAGAGGGCGAAACGGCACAAAGCCCGCCTTAAATACCTGATCCAGGATATGGGCAAAGAAGCATTTCTGGCGCTTGCTGAAAAAGAGCGTCTCGCTATCCCTAATAAAACTTTTAAGATCAATACAGATATCGCAGCACCGGTACTTCCCGATCAGCTGTTCTCTGCCGAGATATCAGATCCCTTGAAATACGAACAATGGCTCAATTCCAATATCTTCAGGCAAAAACAGGAAGGATATGTATCTGTAGGAATCAGGGTACAGAATGGTGATATAAAAACACCTGTTGCACGTAAACTTGCTGCGATTGTAAAAGAAGTTGCAGCTGACGATATCCGCCTTACCAACACACAGGGTATTATGCTTCGTTTTGTTAAAGAAGAAAATCTCCCTTACCTTTTCGAAAAGTTAAATGAACTCGGACTTGCGAGACCAGGTTTCGAGAGTATTGCAGATATTACTTCCTGCCCCGGTACAGATACCTGTAATCTGGGCATCTCAAACAGCACAGGTATTACCCGCGAACTGGAAAAGATCATATACAACGAATATCCTGAGCTTATCTACAATAAGGATATCACCATAAAAATAAGCGGCTGTATCAACGCATGCGGTCAGCATGCCATGGCGGCTATCGGATTCCATGGATCCAGTATGAAAGTCGGAAAAATGGTAGCACCCGCACTTCAGGTTCTGCTTGGAGGAGGCCCTACCGGCAATGGCGGCGGTGTCGCCTCAGAAAAGATCGTTAAAGTTCCAAGTAAACGCGGACCAGAGGTCTTACGTATGTTGCTAAGCGACTATTTTGAGAAAAGCGAAGAAGGAGAACTTTTCAATCAGTATTATACAAGGCAGGGTAAGATCTATTTTTATGATTTGCTTAATCCTCTGGCAAAACAGGAGAACATCACAGCCGATGATTTCATTGACTGGGAACAAACAGAGGCTTACAAACCAGAAATCGGAGTTGGCGAGTGTGCCAGCGTACTTATAGATCTCGTAGCGACATTATTATACGAAGCTGAAGAGCGCCTGGAATGGAGTCAGGAATCTTTTGACAAAGGCGACTATTCTGATGCCATTTATCATGCCTATACAGGTTTTATTAATTCGGCCAAAGCTATTCTGGTTTCCGAAGGTATCAAAACAAATACGCAATCCGGAATTGTCAAAGATTTTGATGAACAGTTTGTAAATACCGGCAAGCTGGAGCTCGCTATGAGTTTTCATGATCTGGTGTACCAGATCAATCAGAACGAGCCCTCCCGGGAGTTTGCAGAATATTATCTTCAGCAGTCAAAATTATTCAACTCACAGTTGTCGGAGTTCAGGAATGCTCAGTTAACAAATTCCGAAGCCTAAAAGATCTGAAGCCATAATATGTCGTTAACAATCAGCCAGGACGAGCAAAGTTCTGCCCCAAAAGAGCACAACCCGCTGTTTCCTGTATTTTTAAGGCTCGAGAAATTAAACCTGTTGCTTGTTGGCGGCGGCAATGTTGCGCTTGAAAAACTAAGGGCAATATTCTTTAACAGCCCTCACGCCAGGGTGAAACTGGTAGCAAAAGAAATTACTCCCGCTGTAGCTAAATTCCTTCAGGACCATGCCGTCCCTTTTGAAGAAAGAGCTTTTAACATTAATGATCTGCAGGGCGTTGATCTTGCCGTTATTGCTATTGACAATAAAACGGTCAGCTTCGAAATCAAGGAGTTATGTAAATCAAAGGGAGTACTTACTAACGTGGCTGATACTCCCGACTCCTGCGATTTTTACCTCGGTTCAGTGGTGCAGAAAGGCAATCTCAAAATTGCGATCTCTACCAACGGAAAATCTCCCACCATTGCTAAAAGGGTTAAAGATATCCTGAATGAAACTTTTCCGCATGAGATCGACGAAGTTCTCGATAATATGGAAAAGATCAGAAATACGCTCACCGGCGATTTCTCAGACAAAGTAAGACAGCTAAATGATATAACGACCGTCTTAGCTGTAAAATCTGAACCTGAAACTCCCAAACATCGGAAATTTGTAAGGACAACACTTTATATATGTTCTGCTGTTGGTCTGATGATCCTGGGGCACCTGCTCTTCTCCTATTTTACATACGATCATGTTTCTGCAGCCACAACATGGGTATCCAGCCAGTTCACCTCCGATCTGCTGCTGTATATGCTGGGTGGATTTATTGCACAAATGATAGATGGAGCCCTGGGTATGGCCTATGGCGTAAGTGCAACCACATTCCTTTTATCTTTCGGAATTAGTCCGGCTGCTGCCAGCGCCAGCGTGCATACTTCTGAGATCTTCACATCCGGCGTATCTGGCTTAATGCACCTGCGTTTTGGGAACGTAAATAATAAATTATTTAAGAACCTGCTTCTGCCGGGAATAATAGGTGCCATTTTAGGTGCTTATATACTTTCTTCCCTGGAAGAATACAGTTACCTGCTTAAACCCATTGTAAGTGCTTATACGATGGTACTGGGTATTATAATCATAAGAAAAGCCCTGCTCCCGAAGCTTAAAAAGAAAAAAACCAAAAACATCGGCATCCTCGCTATTTTCGGAGGTTTTATGGACGCGATAGGCGGCGGCGGATGGGGGCCAATCGTTACCTCGACCTTACTTGCAGGCGGACGTAATGCCCGCTACACCATAGGTTCGGTTAACCTGGCTGAGTTTTTTGTGGCATTTTCAAGCTCCGTAACATTTATTCTTTTCATGGGACTTAATCATTTCCAGGTTATCCTCGGACTGGTACTCGGCGGAATGTGTGCTGCACCTATCGCAGCAAGGCTGACGAGCAAACTTCCGGTTAAAACCATCATGCTGGTGGTAGGTATCCTCATTATACTGGTCTCATTGAGAACTATAATCATGATGCTTCTGAAGTATTATTAAGTCGCTGCTTCTTTGTAAGACATATATAAACGTATTTTATCCCAGTAAATAGCAAATTTTATCTAAGTTTGCTATTTACTCTATAGAATTCTGGTTGTGCTGACTAAAAAGACGAAATACGCAGTAAAGGCCCTTATGGCCCTGGCAAGGAACATAGAAAATAAACCCATGCTCATTTCTGAAATTGCACAGAAAGAGCAGCTCCCTAAAAAATTCCTCGAAGCGATCCTTCTGGAATTGAAAAGAAGCGGATTTCTGGGAAGTAAAAAGGGTGCAGGCGGCGGATATTATCTTATGAAAAAGGCTGAAGATATTAAACTTGCCGCAATCATAAGAGTCATTGACGGGCCAATTGCATTACTGCCCTGTGTAAGCCTTAACTTTTATGAACGCTGCGAAGAATGCACCAGCGAACTTTATTGCGGCATCCGTGACGTAATGAAAGATGTCCGCGACGCCACACTTAAAATACTTACCGAAACCAGTGTGGCCGATATGGTTTACCGCGAAGATTCTATGCAGCAAAAAGCAGAAACTGAAAAAGAAGAAGGCGTCCGGGAAGAGGATTTCAAGGGTGATTTCGACGGATTCAGCTAATAAATACAAAAGTATTTCTATTATCTTAAATTACTTAAAAACAAACATTTATAATAGTTGTTATTGACATACCTTGTTAAGATCCATTGTATTTTCTTAAGAGAAACAAAGGTTGGGTGATAAGGGTTAAGCAAGCGGGCTGGCTTTTAGTAAAGGCCAGTCCGTTTTTTTCTACTCACTTCTCAGAGATTGTATCGGATTACTCATAGCTGCCCTGACAGCCTGCCATGCAATCGTTGCCAATGCTACGGTCAGAGCAAGCATTCCGGCTTCGACAAACACCACCGGCCCTATACTTATCCGGTAAGCAAAACCCTGCAGCCATTTATCCATCGCCCACCAGCAAAGCGGGATCGCAATCACTATGGCAATAAGTATGAGTTTTATAAAATCTTTAGATAAGAGTACTATGATACCGCTAACCGATGAGCCAAGCACCTTACGTATACCTATTTCTTTTATTCGCTGCTGCGCCATGAAAGTCGACAGGCCGAACAGACCGAGGCAGGCGATGCAGATCGCAAGGCATGAAAAGAAGGTGAACAACTGCCCGAAATGCTGATCTGATTCATATTGCTCACTAAATGATTCGTCAAGAAAATGATATAAAAAGGGACGCTGAGGCACCATTTCACTCCAGGTTTTTTTCAGTCCTGCCAGGGTAGCCGGAATATTATCACCTTTGATAGCGACAGAAATCCGGTTAAGACTGTAGGAATAGCCATATCTTAATGTCAGCGGTTCCACCGCCTGGTGAAGCGACCTGAAATTAAAGTCCTTTACCACGCCTATGACCGTTCCGGATCTTCCCCACTGTTCAAATCTTTTACCTACTGCATCCGCCGGACGTTTATATCCGTATAATTTTGCCGCCGCTTCATTAATTATCATGGACTGTGCACTGTCCCTCGGGAACGACCGTGAATATGCTCTGCCCGCAATAAGCGGGATATGATAAGTTGAAATGAAATCAAAATCTATTTCATAGATAAACGGAATCTGGTTCTCCATCCGGCCCTGGGGCGTCTGTATCTGAGTGCCTGCGTTAGGAAGGAACTCCCCGGGTACCGCACGGGAAGAAGCTACCGAAATCACTCCGGGTTCCTTGGCAATTGCATTTTTAACAGCTTCAATATTCTGCCGCACCTTTTCGTCGCCTTCAAAATTGAGTATTACCATTTGGTCCTTCTTAAACCCGAGATCATGCCGGTTTACATATTGCAATTGAGTATATACAATAGTGGTTCCGGCAATCAGTGCAACAGACAGCGTGAATTGAAATACAACCAGTGCTTTGCGAAGTGGAATACCTTCGCCTGCAGGATTAAACTTCCCCTTCAGTACCGCTATGGCCTTGAACCCTGATAAGAACCAGGCGGGATAAATACCCGCCAGCAGCCCCACAACAACTGCAAATGCAGCCATATAAACAGGTAACAGCGGAGTAAAGAAGCCCATATAAGAAAGATCCTTTCCCGACAGCTTTCCGATCAGAGGAGTACAAGTCCGTGCCAGCAGCAGGGCAATGAGAGCAGCAGCCAGCGACAACAGCACAGACTCGGAAAGAAACTGTACCATCAGGCCTGATGGTTTCACTCCCATCACCTTTCGTATGCCTATTTCCTTCGCCCTTTCAAGCGAACGCGCGGTAGACAGATTCATAAAATTGATGCAGGCGATGAGCATGATAAAAACGGCGATGCAGGAAAACAAATACACATTGAGCAAACTTCCCGTAATACCTGGCTGCCGGGCTGCTACAGAATGCAGGTAAGCATCCGTCATCTTTTCGAATGAAACTGCATATCCTTTGTCTCCGCCATTATACTTTTTAAGAAAAGCCGGGCTTTGCTTCTGGAGCGACCGGATACCGGTATTTTCTTTGAGCAGTATATAGGTGTAAAAGTCAACATAACCCCACATGTCAAAAATATCAGACCGGTACGTTTTTGCAGTTGTCATAGAGATTAACCCGCTGAATGTAAAATGGGAATTAGGAGGCACGTCTTCCATCACACCGGTAACTATAAAATCATCCTGGTTGTCAACATGCAGCATTTGTCCCACTGGATTAGTATCTCCAAAAAACTTCTGAGCCAGTGTATGAGTAAGCACAATGCTTTTGGGAACCTTTAGTGCGGTATGCGGATCTCCATATAACATCCTCCAGCTGAATACGTCGAACGCCGTCGAATCCATAAAGAGCAGGTTATCCTGCTGGATACGTTTTTCGTCCTTTTCCAGCAGCAGGCTGGCGGGACTCATGAACTGCACCACTTTTTCAACCTCAGGGAATTCAGCCTGGAGCGCAGGTCCCACCGGCGCATTACCCCATACCTGGAACTCTCCGGGAACAGGTTCCCTTAAAGTTTCGCCATCCTGAACGCTGCGAAAAGTCTGCAGTACGCGATATATCCGGTCACGTTTTACATGATATTGATCATACGAGAGCTCGTTCTGTATAAATAAGGTGATCAGTACGCAACAAGCCATTCCAATGGCAAGGCCGGCAACATTGATAAAACTGTAAAACTTACGTTTTAACAGGTTACGCCAGGCGATCTGAAAAAAGTGACGAATCATTCTGCTTAGTTAAGTGCCAGCAATGAAACCAAAGGCATGCCATTACGTAATGCACTTAAAAAGAATGGATTTTACAGTAACAGGTGTTCAATAGCGAACAGATACTGTCCGCTATTAGTCATAAATCCGGCAATCTATCTAAGATTTTTTTCTCCTCTTCAGCTCCATATAGAGTAAAAAAGCAGTAAAGCCGGCACTCGCAAAACAGGCCAGCCATGCTATATAGTCACCTGTTTTTACATAAAAAGTAAGTTCTTCATTGAGGTTTATATCAGCATTCAGGGCTGCGGGCTGCCACCATTTGCTCTGTTTAACAACATCACCCCTCTGGTTAATAAATCCGGAGATCCCTGTGTTTGCAGCGCGGGCCACCCACCTTCGTGTTTCTATTGCCCGAAGCTTGGCATAGGCCATATGCTGATCTTTCCCCGCAGTATTTCCCCACCAGCCATCATTGGTGACAATTGCAATGAACTGAGCTCCCTTTTTTACGTATTCTCCTACATACTCGCCCCATATAGATTCATAACAGACCACCGGTGCTGCACCTACTCCACTCTGAGAATAAAACACAGATGGCTCTGCCTGAAATCCATATCCGCCGGTAGAACCGCCAAAAGCAGCAAAAACAGGTTTAAGAAAAGATAGTGCTGATGAAAACGGAGTTTGCTCCACCCCCGGAACAAGTTTCGACTTATGATAAAACTGCACCTTCGCAGAATTTTCGATCTGAATAGCAGCGTTGAATGAGTCGAAATACTTTCCATTCCTTTCGTCATATCTCGCCGTTGAAGTTTTAGGAGTATCATATGCCTGGTAACTTTCAATTCCCGACAGCACATTCCCGTTTTTATATTTACTCAGAAAGCCCTGAATCTGTATGAAATGAGTATTTACTCTCACCTGGTCTTCATTAACATATTCAGAAATTGCCGTTTCCGGCCATATAAAATATTCCGTATTTGGCCTCGCAGCTGAATCAGAAAGCCGGATCAGCTCTTTCACCTGCTCAGTAACAGGCAGGCTGCCGTATTTCAGGTAAGGGTCTACATTAGGCTGAACCACTACTATATTAGCAGGGTTTTCCTGCTCTTTGAACGTAGCATACATAAAAAGAGAGACCGACATGGGTATAAGTATCCACAATGACAGCGTAATAGCAAGCTTTCTGGCCAGTATGCCCGCCTGCGTTGCCCGAAACAGCTCAAAAGCCAGCACATTAGCAATCCATATCCACAAGCTCCCTCCATATACCCCTGTAAACTCATACCATTGAACAAAACGATGTGATTCAGCAAATCCGTTACCCAGGGTCATCCAGGGAAAAGCGAGATCCCAGGTCTGGTGCAGAAACTCATATCCTATCCAGAAAACAATTAATCCTGCATAACTCCATGACCGTGTCGTAATCCTTCTCAGGCGATAATAAAGCCAGAAAGCAATAGTCATAAGCAAGGCCGCAAGCCCGAAAGGAATAAGCGAGATAAGTGCTGCAACGCCCGCAGGCATTACAGAATCCAATGAATTAAATACCCAGTAGATGCAGGAAGTATTCCATATAAAAAAAGTCAGGAATGCAATTCCGAATAGTTTGCGCCCCTTATTCTTCCGTTCAGAAACTATAATATCTTCAGCAGCAAGCAAAAGCGGAACAAATGCCAGAAGCAGTAAGGGCGCTGTAAAGCTTGCCGGAGGCCATGCCAGCCAAAGCAAAAAAGCGCTTGTTAATCCCAGAAAATAATTCTTCTGCACCCTATAACTGTGATAAGATATCCAACTTCTTCGATTCGTACTCGTCCTGCGTAATCAGCTGTTTTTCGAACAGCAGTTTCAACTTTTTAAGCTTGAGTGTAACCTCATCTTCCGCTTCCGGCGGCTCGGGAGCCGCAACAGGAGTACTGATAACAGGCTCGGGAGCCGCTGCCGGAGCCGGAGCTTCCGGCTGAACAGCTTTTGCCTCCCTGGCTTCCTGTTCTCTTTTTAACAGCTCCCTTAATTTTTCCAGTTGCTGATTTGAAAACTGGTACAATTTCCGGGCCTGTATTTTTGGAATGTAATCGATAGTGAAATTTTCGCCCTTAAGAGGAACTACCGTAAACTTTGCGCCAAAAAATTCCTCTTTGAACGATACCTCTTTAATATCCTTCCATAAAAAGATCTCGAAGTTTGTGGTTAGCCCCAGGTTACCCGGGATACAGATCACCAGGCGTCTGTCTGTTATAACTATAGAATCCGGCACCAGATTTACTGCCGGTTTCTTCTGAACCGCAATGTACACAATGTGCTCGCCTGCGGTAAGCATATCTCTCAGTTTGCCTATAACCTTTTCCGTTGTTTTCGGATCTTGTTCGTCTGTTAAATATTGTTCTATACTCATATTTTAAATCATACTGCAGAGTTAATCAGGCAAGCTTTAGCCTAATCTTTTCCCCCCACACAAATTACAAATTCTCCCTTTAAAGTATTTGTTTCAAAATGAACTTTAATTTCGGTCAGCGTACCTCTCACCGTTTCCTCGAACACTTTCGTCAGCTCCCGTGAAACCGAAGCTTGCCTTTCCTCTCCGAATACCTGGATAAATTCGTCAAGAGACTTGAGGAGCCTGTGCGGCGACTCATAAAAGATCATTGTCCTGCTTTCATCACTAAGTTCTCTTAAGCGGGTTTGCCGGCCCTTTTTTACAGGGAGGAAACCTTCAAATGTAAATCTGTCTGAAGGTAGGCCTGAATTAACAAGCGCAGGAACGAAAGCTGTAGCTCCCGGCAGGCATTCCACAGCGATCTCATTTTTAAGCGCCTCCCGTACCAGGAAAAAACCAGGATCGGAAATAGCCGGCGTTCCGGCATCAGAAATAAGCGCCACATTCTGCCCTTCCTTTAAGAACCGTACTATCTCAGAACTGGCCTTATGCTCGTTATGCTGATGATGGGAATACATCTTTTTATCGACCCCATAAAATTTCAGCAGGGGAGCGCTGGTACGCGTATCCTCTGCCAGGATAAGGTCTACCTCCTTTAATATCCTTACAGCTCTGTATGTTATGTCCTCCAGGTTGCCGATTGGAGTTGGCACAAGGTAAAGTTTGCCGCTCATTATTTAGTTTAATAGTGTATAATCTGAAATGGTACATTATTATTGAAGAAGTAATAAAAAATACCACTTCATCATCCCATAAGCCATAACTCATATTATCTTTGTCAAAATTGACAAAAAGATGCTGCAAGTTAGTTATATCCGCGAAAACAGGGAGAAGGTTTTAGAACGTTTATCACTTAAAAACTTTAAACAATCAGAATTGGTTGACGAGATCATCGCTTTAGATGATAAGCGCAAGCAAACACAATCAGACTCTGATTCGGCCTCTGCAGAAGCAAATAGCATTGCAAAGCAGATCGGAGACCTGATGAGGCAGGGTAACAAAGAAGAAGCCGAAGCCCTGAAATCCAAAACACCACAGCTCAAAGAGAAAATAAAATTACTGAGCGATAAACATACTGAACTGGAAACGGAGCTTCAGGGCAAATTATTGTTACTCCCCAATCTTCCGCATGCCTCTGTACCAAAAGGTAACAGCCCGGAAGAGAACGAAATAGCCTATACTCATGGCGAAAAGCCGGAATTGCCGGTAAATGCACTTCCTCACTGGGAGCTGGCCGCCAAATATGACATAATAGATTTCGAATTGGGAAATAAAATAACCGGAGCAGGTTTTCCTGTATATAAAGGCAAGGGAGCCAAGCTGCAACGTGCGCTGATCAACTTTTTCCTGGATAATGCTGAAGCTGCCGGCTACCGCGAAATACAGCCGCCCATTGTTATTAATGAAGCTTCAGGCTTTGGTACGGGGCAATTACCAGATAAAGAGGGACAGATGTATCATGTGGGAATAGACAACCTCTATCTTATCCCTACAGCAGAAGTACCGGTAACAAATTTATACCGCGACGTTATAGTAAAGGAAGACGAACTCCCTATTAAAAACTGTGCGTATACACCTTGTTTCCGCAGGGAAGCCGGTTCATATGGCGCACACGTAAGAGGCCTTAACCGCCTGCACCAGTTTGATAAGGTAGAGATCGTACAAGTAACACATCCTGATAATTCTTACAATACGCTGGAAGAAATGAGCACATATGTGCAGTCGCTCCTTCAAAAGCTCGAACTGCCATACCGGGTATTGAGGCTTTGCGGGGGCGATATGAGTTTTACCTCAGCCCTTACTTTCGATATGGAAGTATGGTGCGCAGCCCAGGCCCGCTGGCTGGAAGTATCTTCTGTTTCAAACTTTGAGACATTCCAGAGCAACAGGCTGAAACTCCGGTTTAAAGGAAAAGAAGGCAAACCACAGCTTGCCCATACCCTTAATGGCAGCGCCCTCGCCCTGCCAAGAATCGTAGCTTCCTTATTGGAAAACAACCAGACGGAAAAAGGGATCAGGATCCCTGCAGCCCTTGTTCCCTATACAAAATTCGAATGGATCGACTAATTCCATAAAAAGGTCATGCCGGTACATCGCCGGCATGGCCTTTTATCAGATCCAAATCTTTCAATTTTCTTTTGCACTTATCAAAATTAATATATCTTTATAGCCGGAAGTATTACTTAGGATTCCGAAAGCTTTTTTGGAGCGTAGAAAACCTGCCTGGTTCCTATTTCCATTACTGATTTTTAACAGCTAACAAACTAAGATATCACTTTGTCCGTTAATGTACAGGGTCATCGCATAAACACCGTATTCTTCTTTTCTCAGTTAATGAAGGATATTTTTATAGATGAAGTTATCAAATTTAAAAAGCTTCAATTTATCCAGAGCTAAATGACAGCACCTAAGGCTGGGAAAAACTCCCTGCTGCTTAAAAAAAATACAAATGACATTTGATTATAATACTACAAGGAAGAAGTTGATCCTTGCTGAATATGGTAGAAACGTACAGAATATGGTAGCCTATATCTGCAGCCTGCCAACCCGTGAAGAAAGAAACCGTCATGCCCAGGTTGTTATAGACCTGATGGGCTTCTTAAACCCTCACCTGCGCGACGTTGCAGATTTCAAACATAAACTATGGGATCATCTTCATATAATCTCCGATTTCAAGATAGATGTAGATTCACCCTATCCGAAACCATCACCAGACGCTATACATTTCAAGCCGGAACCTTTAACCTATCCGCAACAGCGCATAAGGTTTAAACATTACGGTAAAACCGTGGAGATCATGATCCAGAAGGCGAAGAACATCGAAGATGAACAACGCAAACAGCTGATGATACAGTCAATTGCTAACTTCATGAAGATGGCTTACGTAACGTGGAATAAAGACACCGTGGCAGACGAAACTATTATCAGCGACCTTAAGGAACTTTCCAAAGGCGAACTGGTTCTGCAGGAGAACATCAACCTGAACAAGGTAGAAGTTCGCACAAACGCTCCCGGCGTACGGCAAAAACTGGGTAGCCAGGGCAGCAGCAATAACCTCAATAAAGGTCGCCAAAGCAATAACAACAATAATAACAACCGCAATCAGGGTAACCGGCCAAAGAGTAATGGCAAACGTTACTAATCGATCTTATAACCATTAAAGATTTATTATTGCATGAATGCATTTGAAATCCACGGCGGGAAACCGCTGAAGGGGGAAATTATCCCTCAGGGAGCCAAAAATGAAGCCCTCCAGGTAATCTCTGCCGTACTTTTAACAGAAGAGACCGTAACGATAAGTAATATTCCCGACATTAAGGATGTTAACAAACTGATAGAACTGCTGGGAGATCTTGGTGTTTCCGTAAACAGAATCAGTAAGGACACCTACAGTTTTGAAGCAAAGAATATCAATCTGGACCTGTTTCAGTCTGAAGAGTTTAAAGCAAAAGGCGGCAGCCTGCGCGGCTCTATCATGCTGGTAGGACCATTGCTTGCACGCTTCGGCAAAGCAGCGATACCTAAACCAGGCGGAGATAAAATTGGCCGCCGCAGGCTGGATACTCATTTTCTTGGCTTTGAAAAACTAGGTGCAAAGTTCAACTACGATGCAGAGACCAGCTTTTTCCATGTCGACGCATCCGACCTTCAGGGAACATATATACTTCTTGACGAAGCTTCTGTAACCGGGACGGCCAATGTTATAATGGCAGCTGTACTTGCCAAAGGCACAACCACCATATACAATGCAGCTTGCGAACCCTATCTGCAGCAGTTATGCAAAATGCTGAACAGAATGGGAGCCAAAATCTCAGGTATAGGCTCAAATCTTATCACCATAGAAGGAGTAAGCCAGATGGGCGGTACAGAGCATCGCCTGCTGCCGGATATGATAGAGATCGGCTCATTCATCGGACTTGCTGCAATGACAGGTTCTGAAATCACCATAAAAAACGTTCAGTACAAGGAACTGGGTATCATACCAAATGTATTCAGGAGACTGGGAATACAAATGGAGCTGATAAACGATGATATCTATATCCCTGCCCAGCAGAACTACGAAATAGACACCTTCATTGATGGCTCTATTCTTACTATTGCAGACGCTCCCTGGCCAGGTTTTACCCCTGACCTCCTGAGTATCGTACTGGTAGTTGCAACACAGGCCAGAGGCAATGTAATGATTCATCAGAAAATGTTCGAGAGCAGGCTGTTTTTTGTCGACAAGCTGATCGACATGGGTGCACAGATCATTTTATGCGACCCGCACAGGGCTACTGTAATGGGGCTTAACAAGCAGGTTCAGCTGCGCGGCATCGAAATGACTTCTCCCGATATCAGGGCCGGAGTATCATTGCTTATAGCAGCACTCTCTGCCAGCGGAAGATCTATCATACATAACATTGAACAGATAGAACGCGGATACCAGGATATCGATATACGTCTGAGAGCACTTGGAGCAGATATCAAAAGAATTGATACAATGCCTAAATCGCATTAGACCACAGTTACCTACTAATAATGAATAAAGCCGGTTTATTAAATAAACCGGCTTTATTCATTATTAGCCCGACCATTAAAACCGGCTAAGCAGAAATAGCATTTATTACATCAAACTGCGTAATAATTTCAAGTTTCCCCTGAGCATCTTCTACCATTACCGCAACATTGTCCTTATTGATCAACGCAGAGATCCTGTCTATAGATGTATTCAGATCCACAAAAGGAAAAGGCTTCGTCATGATCTCTCCCACCCTGCTCGATTTGAGAGAAGGATTCTCCAGCAGGTTAGAAAGGATATCACTTTCGGTGATCTTTCCTACTATCATACCAAGCTGCACAACAGGAAGCTGCGAAATATTAAGCGTCTTAATAATGTTAATAGCTTCCAGCACTGTTTTATCAACATCTATCGTCACAATTTCCTGGCTTTCGCGTCTCTGAAGAATGGCAGCAGCCCTAAGTTTCTCATCTTTGATAAAGCCCCGCTCCCTTAACCAGTCTTCATTATACATCTTTCCAAGATAGCGGGTACCATGGTCATGAATGATTACAACAACAACGTCGGTCTCAGTCAGCTGATCCTTCATCTGCAATAAACCTGCGATAGCAGCACCTGCAGAATTACCGGCAAATATACCTTCCTTACGGGCAATCTCACGTGTAGCAAGAGCAGCGTCCTTATCGGTCACCTTTTCAAAATGGTCGATCACCGAAAAATCCACGTTCTGCGGCAGGAAATCTTCGCCAATCCCTTCAGTGATATAAGGATAGATCTCATCCTTGTCGAAGATGCCTGTCTCCTTATATTTTTTAAAAACTGAACCGTAGGTGTCAATTCCCCATACTTTTATATCCGGATTTTTCTCCTTCAGGTATTTTCCCGCACCAGAAATAGTACCGCCGGTGCCTACGCCAACTACCAGGTGAGTGATCTTGCCTTCGGTCTGCTCCCATATCTCCGGGCCCGTTTGCAGGTAATTAGCTTTGCTGTTAGAGAGATTATCGTATTGATTCGCCTTCCAGGAATTAGGCACCTCCCGTTCAAGCCGCGAAGAAACAGAATAATAAGACCTCGGATCTTCAGGATCAACATTGGTCGGGCAAACAATCACCTCGGCGCCAAAAGCTCTTAAAGCGTCAATTTTCTCTTTAGACTGTTTATCCGTCGTCGTAAAGATACATTTGTATCCCTTTATCACTGCCGCGATAGCCAGCCCCATACCTGTATTACCCGATGTACCTTCAATGATTGTACCTCCGGGTTTAAGCTTACCCTCACGCTCAGCATCCTCTATCATCTGGAGGGCCATGCGGTCTTTGATCGAATTACCGGGATTGGTGGTCTCGATCTTAGCTAATACAGTTGCTTTAATATCTTTTGTGATCTTGTTTAACTTAACCACCGGCGTATTACCAATCGTCTCAAGAACATTATTGTACCACATGTTTTAAAAGGTTATGTGTTTGCTCAGTCAAATATAAGCAGGGCGCGCCTTAAAACTTAAGATGTTTAACCGTGAGCCCGTTATTAATAAGCTGTTTTAAGGAATCTATTCCTACTTTCAGATGCGTTTCCACATACTTCTCAGTAACCTTGGAATCACTTTCGGCAGTTTTAACGCCTTCAGGTATCATCGGCTGGTCTGACACAAGCAGCAGAGCCCCTGTAGGTATTTTATTGGCAAATCCTGCCGTAAATATTGTAGCAGTTTCCATGTCAATAGCCATCGCCCTTAAAGCCTTCAGATACTTCTTAAACTCTTTATCGTGCTCCCATACCCGTCTGTTGGTTGTATAACAGGTTCCGGTCCAGTAATCCCTTGAATGGTCTCTTATTGTAGTTGAAATCGCCTTTTGAAGAGCGAACGACGGCAATGCCGGAACTTCGGGCGGATAGTAATCATTAGAAGTACCTTCTCCTCTTATCGCCGCTATGGGTAATATCAGGTCTCCTATGCTGTTTTTCTTCTTAAGTCCACCGCATTTTCCAAGAAACAATACCGCTTTAGGGTGAATGGCACTTAAAAGATCCATCATAGTGGCCGCCAGAGGGCTTCCCATACCGAAGTTAATAATCGTTATACCTGCGGCTGATACACTCTGCATAGGCTTATCAAGCCCCATGATCGGCGCGTTATCATGCCATTCAGAGAAAAGCTGCAGGTACTTCGAAAAGTTGGTCAGCAATATAAAATCAGAGAACTGATTAAGCGGCCGGCCGGTATAACGCGGCAGCCAGTTATTGACGATCTCTTCCTTGGTTTTGAGTCCTTTTTTTACCGGCGACTCTACCTCTTTTACCTTTTCCGCTTTCTGAACAATACCGGCATCTTGTTTTACTTCTTTTTCTTCATTCATAAATAAGATCCTTTATAAAGCAAAAATCCCCCGCCGATGGCGGGGGACTCATTATGCAACTTTTAATTTCTTGAGGTCCGACTTGGCAAACTTTTCCATGGCGTAGTCAAGTGTAATATACAACTCCTTGACCGGCTGCTTCTGCGAGGGAACCTCGAACATCGCATCGATCATAATCGCCTCGCAAATGGACCGTAGCCCGCGTGCTCCCAGTTTGAACTCTACCGCTTTATCCACAATAAACTCCAGCACCTCCTTGGTAAACTCCAGTTTGATACCTTCGTATTCGAACAGTTTCTGGTACTGTTTAGCTAAAGAGTTCCTTGGCTCCGTCAAAATGTTCAGCAAGGCCGAACGATCCAGCGGATTGAGGTGAGTAATCACCGGCAAACGGCCTATAAGTTCCGGAATAAGCCCGAACGAACGAAGGTCCTGCGGGGTGATGTATTTATAGAGATTCTTCATATCTATATTTACATCTTCCTTTTTAACCTTGTATCCTACAGTCTGAGTCCTTAACCTGTTGGCAATTTTCTTCTCAATTCCATCAAATGCCCCGCCGCATATAAACAATATATTATTCGTGTTTACAGCGATCATCTTCTGGTCCGGATGTTTACGGCCACCCTGAGGCGGAACATTCACCATCGTACCTTCCAGAATTTTAAGCAGGGCCTGCTGAACACCTTCGCCAGACACATCACGTGTAATAGAAGGATTATCACTTTTACGGGCAATCTTATCTACCTCATCGATATATACAATACCTCTCTCTGCAGCAGCCACATCATAATCAGCAGCCTGAAGCAAACGCGTAAGTATACTTTCCACATCCTCACCTACATACCCGGCTTCTGTTAATACAGTAGCGTCACAGATACAGAAAGGAACATGTAATACCTTTGCAATAGTCTTTGCAAGCAAAGTTTTACCTGTACCGGTTTCGCCCACCATGATGATATTCGACTTCTCAATCTCCACCTCATCTTTTTCCACCTTCTGATTAAGGCGTTTATAGTGGTTGTAAACCGCAACAGAAAGAACCTTCTTTGCGTCGTCCTGCCCTATTATATACTGGTCCAGATGCGTTTTAATCTCAGTAGGCTTCATCAATGTCAAAGCCGACTGCGATGTTTTGTTCTTCCGGGTAGACAGTTCCTCAGATAAGATCTGGTTAGCCTGTGCAACACACTTATCACAAATGTGCGCATCAAGCCCGGCGATCAGCATCAGCGTATCCTGTTTGCCCGAACCGCAGAAGGAGCATTTAATGTCTTTACTTTTACTCATTAGTTCCCTGGTTAGCGCCAAGTACTTCGTCTATCATTCCGAATTCCTTGGCTTCACTTGCAATCATCCAATAATCCCTGTCTGAAGCATCGTGAACTTTCTGATAATCCTGGCCCGAATGGCTGGCGATAATATCATATAATTCGCGTTTCAGCTTCAGAATTTCGCGGGCCGTAATTTCAATATCAGAAGCTTGTCCCTGAACACCCCCAAGCGGCTGATGGATCATCACTCTTGAGTGAGATAAAGCGGCACGCTTGCCGGCTGCTCCGGCACATAGTAATACGGCTCCCATTGAAGCTGCCATACCTGTACAGATCGTAGCAACATCAGGAGCTATATACTGCATGGTATCATAGATACCTAACCCTGCATACACTGAACCTCCCGGCGAATTGATATAGATCTGAATGTCACGTTTTGCATCTGTTGATTGAAGGAATAACAACTGAGCCTGAATGATGTTCGCGATATTATCATAAATAGCATCACCCAGGAAAATGATACGGTCCATCATCAACCTCGAAAACACATCCATCTGGGCAACGTTAAGCTGACGCTCCTCAATAATATAAGGCGTCATCGACATGGGAAGGGCATTTTTCTCTACCCTTGCTATAAAGCTGTCAACATGCTGGCTGCCTATGCGGTGGTGTTTTACTGCGTATTTACGAAATTCGTTTTTGTCAATTTCCATGAGTATAAAAAGTTTTTGGTTAAATGAATATAAATAGTGTGCGTTACTTTAAAGATAAAGGCCGGCACACTAATAACCAATATCTTTTAATTCAGTTCAAGAAATTTATTGTATTCTATTTCCTGCTTGTCTAATGTAACAACTGTTTTCAGGTATTCAAATACTTTTCCAGCTTTTACTTCTTCAAAAATCCTGTTTGCATTTTCTTTGTCCTGCAGGAATTGAACAGCATATTGTCCGAGCTGCTCTTCTGTAAGAGGCTGAGGGCTGTACATTTTAAACTGTGCTTCAAGCCTTGCTTTAGCCGTTTCAAAAACATCCTCGTATTTTATTTCAATGCTGTTCTCTTTGATGATCTTATTTTCGATAAGCGTCCATTTCAGGTTGCTTGCAAAATCGTCATAACCTTTTACCAGTTCATCCTCAGATAGATTACTGTTAGTCGCCTTTAACCAGCGTTTTAAGAACTCGTCAGGCAATTCCAGCTTAAATTTCTCCAATCCGAATTTAATCAGGTCATTATGCAGTTTCTGATCTGCGTTCTGAGCCATCATTCCTTCCAGCTCGGCAGTAACCTTCTCTCTGAACTGCTCTTCTGTCGTAACTTCTCCTGAAGGATATATTTTATCAAAGAACTCCTGATTAAGATCAGATTCCTCCAGCCTGTTTACATTTTTTACAGTTAAGCTAAACTTCGATTTAAGATCTTTCGCATCCTCTTCAGAAATGTTAAGAAGTTTCGAAACCTGAAAAGCATCATCTGCAAAAGCTTTCTGAATATCCAGTTCCACAACGTCGTCCTTTTTTAAGCCTGTAAGAGATTTTTTGATCTCCTCATCTTTAACTAACTCCAGACGGATAGAAGCTGTGTTCTTTATACCGTCTTCAAAAACAGTTCCATCAGGAGAAAGTTGGGTTAATTCGGCATAAAGTACGTCATCTTCTGCCGAAACTTCCGGATTTGTCATTTTGCCATAACTTTTCCGCAGGTTCTTAATCCTTGATTCCAGAGTTTCTGCATCAACTTTAACCTCGTATGCCGGCAATTTGTCTGCTGATGAAAAGCTAAGATCAAATTCAGGAGCAAGTCCTAATTCATAATCAAATTCAAACTCGTCGTTATAATCCCAGTTTAATTCTTTTGAATCATCTGTTTTCGGTAAAGGCTGACCTAAAACTTCGATCTTGTTTTCGGTAATATAATTATTAAGAGAATCGTTCAGCAGGTTATTGATCTCATCAACCAGGATACTTTTACCATACATTCTCTTGATGTGAGATGAAGGAACCATACCAGGACGAAAACCAGGAAGGTTAGCTTTTTTTGCCTGGGTTTTTATTGCTTTCTCAACACGCTCACGGTAGTCTTCAGGCTTAATGCTTACTTTAACTACTGAATTAAGGCTATCGATTTTCTCTTGTGTGATATTCATGTTCTGCTGTTTATCGTTTGTATTATACAAAAATTCCCCCCGATATCTCGGAGGGAATGCGGTGCGGAAGAAGGGACTCGAACCCCCACGCCTCTCGGCGCCAGATCCTAAGTCTGGTGCGGCTACCAATTACGCCACTTCCGCATTAGGAATTAATTATTTTGGTCTGCAAAGGTATCATTTTCATGAACAAGTTCAAACAATAATTGAACTTTTATTCATTTAAGTAGTACAATAATACATTAACACCTCATTTACAGGCATATTAATTATTTCATCACAAGCTTCTCGATCTTACGGTGCAGCACTTCGGGGTCAAATGGCTTCGTAACTACATCATTTACCCCGGCATCAAACGCTTCCCGGGTTTCTTCCTCGAGCACTGCAGCCGTAAGAGATATTATCGGAATATTCCTGATATCGCCTTTAAGGTCATTTCTGATCCGGCGGGTAGTCTCATACCCCCCCATTACCGGCATATGCGTATCCATCAGGATAATATCATATGAGTAATTCTTCAGACATTCAAGCACCTGCTCACCATTTTCCACTATCTCCACATTAAGGTTCCAGTTGGTGAGCACTTTTTTTATCATGAACTGGTTCACGGTATTGTCTTCAGCAACGAGCACTGATATATTTTCAAATCTTGCAAGCTTACCGGGTTTCCGAACCGCTTGCGGTCGTTCCGGAGCATTTACAACCTTAAACCAGTTGGTAAATGAAAAAGTACTGCCTTTTCCTTTTTCGCTCTCCACCTTCAGCTCCCCGCCTTTCAGTTCGGCCAGCTTTTTAACAATAGACAGCCCCAGTCCGGTACCTCCGTATTTATGGTCAGTATCATCCTCCGCCTGCTCAAAAGATTCAAATATCTTACTTATTTTATCTTCGGATATGCCAATTCCCGAATCCTGAACAGAGAACTGCAGCTGCACCTCTGTTTCCGACCTGTTCAATACGCGTAATCTCAGAACAACCTCTCCCCTCTCAGTAAACTTAATGGCGTTACCGATAAGGTTCATCAGTATCTGGTTAAGCCGCAGCGAATCTGCAATGATATTTTGTGGTACTTCTTCAGAGATATCAATACTTAACCTGATGCTCTTCTCGTCGGCTTTAAACTTAAGCAGATCTGCCACCGCTTTGGAAAGATGGATTATATTAGTTTCCGCCCTTACAATCTTAAACTTCCCCGCTTCGATTTTCGAAAAATCGAGTACATCATTAATTACGCCTAAAAGGGCTTCGGAAGATAACTTCATAAGCCCTACATATTTTTTCTGGTCTTCAGTAAGGGGAGAATTTCCAAGCAGGTGCGCCAGTCCGATTATGCCGTTTACAGGGGTGCGAAGCTCATGACTCATATTGGCAAGGAACTTTTCCTTTACACGGCGCCCGGCCTCTGCATCTTCCTTGGCCTTTATGAGCTCTTTCTGATAATTTTCGAGCTCCCGGTTTTTCTTTTGTATCTCCCGCTGAACACGCACCAGCTGTATAAAAGAATCCACTTTGGCTATTGTAATATTAGGCTCAAGAGGTTTGTACAGGTAATCCACAGCACCCGCGCTTAATCCCCTTATCGCATACCTCGACTCTATAGAAATAGCGGTTACAAAAACAATCAGCATTTCCCTCGTTCGCGCGTTGCTTTTAAGTATTTCGACAAGCTCAAATCCATCCATCTCCGGCATCTGCACATCTACAAGCGCGATGGAGATATCCTTTTCCCAGCATATCTTTAAGGCTTCATTTGGTGAGGTTGTACTAATAAGATTAATATCATCACGCTGAAGCAGGGCTTCCAGCGCAATAATATTTTCCGGCTTATCATCAACTATCAGCAAATTAATTCTTTCCATGTATTCTATTATTATTTACAGATTAGTTAAGCTAACTGCAGCTCGTTAATACACTTAGCTTAACCATGCTTTCATCATGCCCACCAGTTTATCAATATCCACAGGTTTAGACATATAATCATTCGCCCCTGCCTGCATACTTTTCTCCTGATCATCCTTCATAGCCTTTGCAGTTAATGCGATCACCGGCAGTTTTTCAAACCTTTCCTGCTTCCTGATTGCTTTCATAGCCTCGTAGCCGTCCATATCCGGCATCATTATATCCATTAACACAATATCTATATATGGAGTAGCATCTAGCTTTCTAAGCGCTTCCCGCCCATTATTGGCAATATCCACCTTCATATCGTACCTCTCCAGCGCAGCCGAGAGGGCAAAGATATTCCTCATGTCGTCATCTACAATTAATACCGTTTTTCCTTTAAGCACGGCTTCCAGTGTAATATGGTCAGGAAGTATCTGCAGGCCATCGTCTGTTACCTTCACCTGTTCGCGTCCCTTTACTTTGTTCATAAAAAGATTCACCTCGTCCAGCAGGCGTTCATTCGACTTATTGCTTTTTAATACCATTGCCTCAGTATGTTTAATTACTCTTGCCATACTATGCCGGTCAAGCTCCATAGCCGTATTAATAATAACAGGAGTATGGAAATATACCTCGTTATTCTTTATCCATTCAAGCAGTTCGAGCCCGGAGATATCAGGCAGGTTCAGATCCAGAACAATGCAATCAAAGTTCTTTCCTCCGTTTAAAACCGCCATTGCCTCTCTTCCGTTAAAAGTCTGAACAACGGTTACGCCGTTCGACCGGAGTTTCTCCGCAAGTGCATGATTCTGAACTTCTTCATCTTCCACGATCAGAACATTGTTCATTTCACCTTTACCACTGCTTCTTAAAAGAACGCCGAAAGCATACTCTAAGTCTTCTTTTGTAACCGGCTTGTTTAAAAACCCAATAGCACCCTCTTCCTCAAAACGACTGCCCTCTTCAACGCAAGACATCAGATGTACAGGAATATGAGCCGTTGCCGCATCCCCCTTTAAACTTTTCAACACCTCCCAGCCGCTCACAACAGGCAGCATAATATCGAGCACTATTCCATCTGGTTTTATCTCACCGGC
>Ga0265780_10002055_pt1 | contig 27856 bp, 29 predicted proteins | sample P1T30metagenome_FD_192432 | JGI IMG/M metagenome (GOLD analysis project Ga0265780, IMG submission 192432) | Plant litter microbial communities from East Loma Ridge, Irvine, California - P1 T30 | ecosystem: Environmental > Terrestrial > Plant litter > Unclassified | place: USA: California...
TACTAAAATTAAACCCGGTGTAAGGAGCGGGGCTATAGCCATTTATATATTTTCCTGTAGTTAATGTTCCAGAAAAAACTGTGGATTCAATAACGGCATCGCCAGTAATCACTGGGTTTGCAGAGACATCAAAACCAATGCTCGTGCCAGTAACCTCAGAAAAACCGCCTTGTTTGGTAACCAGATTGAATGTTCCGGCCAATGTTTCGTATTTGCCACCGTTATTGTTGAACCATGCCGCGTTGCTTAACAAAAGCCGTCCAATGTTTTCATAGACAATGCCGTTTTGATTTCCAACATAGTTGACAATACTGACGAACACTAACGCAAAATTTTGAATCCTGCCCACGTTTGCAGAGTTCGTTAAAATGCAATCTCTGAGAATCAGGCTTTGCGTAGGCGACGGACTTATTATATTGAAAATGTTGCCACCTGTTGCTTGCAAAGTTAAGACTCTTATCGAGCCTCCGGTCGTTCCCGTAAACAGATCACCACCAGCTTTAACTAATTTATCTTCGCCAGAATCGAGGCCAGCAATATATGCATTGTTCAATTCAATTGGCAAATCTACATTAATTTGGCCGTTGATTTCATATAATGTTAGTGGATTTAAGAGATATCTTGAACCGCCGCCAGCGGTTTTTTCGGCTGCTAAAACATTAGATAAAACATCGCTGGAACGAATCAATTTGTAATTCAAACGATTGTCTTTTCCGCCAGAAACTTTGATCCATGTTGCTGTGGGCAGGTCATAGTAAAAAAATGAAGCGAGTGTAGTATCATATACCGAAAGGCCGTTTGCTGGCGAAGTAATTGCCAACCGATCTGATGTCGACATTCTGGGTGCTAGAACGCCCTGTGTAGTAGATTGAATATCTAAAATACTTGAACTATTTGGCTCTGTGGTACCGATCCCAATTTGTGAATAGCTGATGCTTACTGTGAGCAACAGTGCTATGAGGTAAAACTTTTTCATATTGTAGGTATTTTTTGCAGATGGGGCTGCAATGGTACAATAAATTTAATGAAAATAATCGCATTATGTCAATATTATTTATTTTTAACATTCTTATAAATCTCAAAAAGAGAATTTATTGCATAAAAAAGCCCAATCTTTAGATTGGGCTTTAGAAAACAATATGTTTCTTTCGTTACTTTTTAGCAACTTCCTTGATGCTAATCGCAAAACCACCGCTTGTTGCCATTGGCTGTTTCAATTTTGTTTTTGAAGTCACCTTCATCTTTTTTATTTCATAAGACTGCGGATTGTTGATATAATCTGCGTCTTTTCCGTCAGCGTAAATTGTAGCTTCGTATGTTTTTCCTTTGGGAAGAAAATCAAAATTTACGTTTCCAACTCTTTTGTTTTCATCTGTAATTCCTCCAACAAACCATTCGTTTTTACCTTTTGCTTTTCTGGCAATTGTAATGTAATCGCCTGGTTCAGCTTCCAAAATATATGTTTCGTCCCAGTCAATTGCCACATCTTTAATAAATTGAAATGCGTCGAGATGTTTATTATAGGTTTCTGGCAAATCAGCTGCCATTTGCAATGGCGAGTACATCGTCACATACAAGGCTAATTGTTTTACCAAAGTCGTGTGCACAAAAGAATTATTTTCTGGATTGTAAGCATTAATTCTGGTTTGAAAAATCCCAGGCGTGTAATCCATCGGGCCACCCATTAATCGTGTGAACGGAAGAATGGTCGTGTGGTCAGCGTTGTTTCCTCCAAATGATTCGTATTCGGTTCCACGCGCTGCTTCATTTCCAATTAAATTCGGATAGGTTCTGCTCAAACCCGTTGGACGCACGGCTTCGTGTGCATTTACCATGATTTTGTATTCGGCCGCTTTTGTAATTGCATACAGATAATGGTTGTTTGCCCATTGTCCATAATGATATTCGCCACGCGGAATAATGTCACCAACGTAGCCACTTTTTACAGAATTATAGCCATTATCCACCATAAATTGGTAGGCTTTGTCCATGTGTCTTTCATAGTTTCTGATGGAACCAGAAGTTTCATGGTGCATCATCATTTTTACGTTTTTTGACGCGGCATATCGGTGTAATTCCTTCACATCAAAATCAGGATAAGGCGTTACAAAATCGAAAACATAATCTTTCGATTTTCCAAACCAATCTTCCCAACCTTCATTCCAACCTTCGACCAAAACCGCATCAAATCCGTGTTTTGAAGCAAAATCGATGTATTCTTTCACGTGTGCGGTGTTCGCTGCGTGTTTTCCGTTTGGTTTTGTTTTGGAATAATCTAACTCGCCTAATTTCACGCTTGTCAGGTCATTGTAAGCCCAAGAACTTTTTCCGGTGATCATTTCCCACCAAACACCCACATATTTCACCGGTTTAATCCAAGAAACATCTTTGTATTTTGTAGGTTCGTTCAAATTTAAAATTAACTTCGAAGCCAAAATATCAGTCGCTTTATCACTCACCACAATTGTTCTCCACGGAGATTGTGTAGGCGCTTGCATGTAACCTTTATCACCAATGGCATCAGGCGTTAAAAAAGAATTTAAAACAAAATTTTTATCGTCTAAATCAAGCGACATTGCAGAATAATCAACCAAAGCGGCCTCGTGAATGTTGATATACAAACCGTCTTTGCTTTTCATCATTAATGGCGTTTGAACTCCGGTATCTGAAAATGTTTCTTGCGAAGCGTTTGGCGTCACCGCTGCTTTCATTTTACCTCTAACTTCAGATAAATTTGAAGTCACAGTGCTGTATTCTTGCGTATCAAAATCGCCTGGAAGCCAAAATGCTTTGTGATCTCCGGCTAAAGCAAATTGTGTTCTTTCCTCTTTTATGATGAAATAACCCAGCTCTTTTTGCTCTGGAAATTCATATCTAAAACCCAATCCGTCATTGAAAAGACGGAAACGAATTTTGATATAACGGTCTTTTTCTGATTTTTGCGAAAGTGTTACAAGCAGTTCATTGTAGTTATTTCTAATATTTTTCTGTTCACCCCAGACCGGAGTCCATGTTTCATCAAAAGTTGCATTTTCAGTTTTTATAACCGTAAAACCTTCTAAAAAAGAAGGAACATCTTTGGTTTCAATTCCCAATTTGCTGGTCTTTATAACCGCTTTATTCTTATAATTTAATTCATAGGTTGGGATTCCGTTTCCAGTCAAGCTGAATTTAAGTTTCAAATTTTTGTCTGGAGAAGAAATTTCTTGAGCCTGCACAACGAAGCAGGTTGCGAAAAGAAAGAATGCTGAAAACAATTTTTTCATCGTTAGAACTTTATTATTTATGATTCGTAAAAATAAGGAAACTAAGAGTATTTGCCTGAGTTTATTTTGAATTTCAGGGTCATAAATTGTGTTACAACGTTATAGTTATCAATTTTGTTGAAAACTATGCGCGATAAAAATGTATAAGATGAGGAGAACGGCTAAAAAGATCGAAATTATTTCAAAATACTTTTGCGTTTAACGCTTTGTAAATTGTGAGCTTTGAATAAAGCATAAAAAAACCGCAAATAATTGCGGTTTCTTTGTTTATTTTAGTGAAAAAACTTTCCGGCCATTGAACTCAAGTAAATCAGAGTACCAATGATGCCTAAGGTAAATACAAATTTGTCTTTGTCAATTTCTGTGTTTGACAAGTCATCCCTCATCAAAACCACTTGTTTTAGCATCTTTTTCAATTGGCTAAAATCAGAAGGTTTGCTTATATAAATATTCGCTCCGCTTTCAAATGTACTATTTTTGTCATTTTCTGACGACGATGTTGAATATATGGCAACAGGCATTTTATCAAAAGCTGTATTTGCACGGATAATTTTTAATGATTCAAGCCCCGAAAGTAGAGGCATATTTAAGTCTAAAAATAAAAGACTCGGTACTTCTTCGGAGTTATCTAAATAGTCAACAAGTTGTTTACCATTCTCAAAAGTTTTTAAATTGTATTCTAAACCAGACTCTTCTAACGCTTCCGCGAAGAGCTCGCGATCTTCATTATCATCATCTGCTAACAAGATATTAATTTTATTTGTGCTAAAATTCATGTAAAAGTATTTAATATGGGGGGAATTTATAAGCAAATATAGTAAATGAACATTTGTTAAATGTTATAAAATTCCCATATGCAGTTCATATAATTGCCACACAAGAGATTTCTGACTCTTAAAATTTCTATAAAATTAATTACTTTAACAATTGTTTTAATACAAATAAATCGCATTCTGCTATATTTACATAACAAGTTTACCAAATTATGGCTCCTCCAAAAATAAATATCGCACTTATCGATGACGATCAAGATGAAAAATACATTTTTCAAATTGCATTAGATGAACTCAATATTGATTATTCTTTCGACTATTTTTCAAATGCGGATGATTTTCTTAAACACTTAGACGAAACTGATACGTTACCAAATATCGCTTTTTTAGACATGCACATGCCAATTACAAGCGGTTTAGAACTCTTAGAAATTATCAGGAAACAGCCAAAATTTAATGGGATGCGGAGCGTTATTTATTCTAATAGTATGAGTGAGGTTACTATTTCAGCATTCAAGTCTCTTGGAACGGTGGATTTTATTGTAAAACCGCCAGAGCTTTCAGAAATGAAAAATGTTTTGAAAAAGCTAATTTTGACAGATTCTTTAGTGTAAGAAAATCATAGATCTTCTGAATATTTATCATCAAGAAACTTCTCTAATTTCTTTTTTTCTTTCAAGTTCTTTTTTACGGTGAAAATTACAATGAATATTGCAATTATAATTACCGTTATTATGATTAGCCAATTTACTTCCATTTGTGTTCAGTTATTACATGTGGTATTTTCCTTAAACAATAGTTATATTTGTGGTATGCTACGATAGTATTGTATTTAATACTATTTTATTGCTAAATTTCTTACTATATTTGGCATAAACTATTTCCTATTTGTCAAATCTATAGGCGAGTAACGCTGTTTAGTCGATGCAAAATACCACTCTCATTATTTTCTTTATCCTTACAATTTTTGGGCAGTCCATGTATTCTCAGAATCGTAGCGAACAACTCGTTATTGACAAAATTAAAGCTACATCACCAATGGTCAAGCAGAATCCTTCGGCTTGTATTGAGAGGAATTTAGAACTTTTAAAGGTTTCGAAAAACAATCAGTATAGCCATGCAAAGGCATGTTGTTTGATTAATATCGCAGCAAGCTTTTTAGAACTAGGATCGCTTGAAAATGCTCTAAATTACTCATTTGAAGCCGAAAATACTGCCGCGCGTATAAAAGATAACATGATTTTGGCAGATGCAATACGAACACAAGCAGTCATTTATGCAGAGATTGGGACTTACAATGAAAGTTTTAAACTCGTTGAAAAATCAATAGCAATCTCGAAAAAAATTAAAGACAACGAGTCTAGACAGATTTCTTTAGGCAACGCATATCTTTCAAAAGCGTCGATATTTTTTGCCGACCAGTCCATTTCATTGGACAGTTGTGTCAAATATGACCAAAAGGCGATTTATAATTACAGTAAAATAAGAAACGATTCGGTGAAATTAGCTTATATCGATGCAGGTTTTTCGAATCTTGGCGATGATTACTTCACTTTGAATAAAATGGACTCTGCAAAAATATATCTCAATAAAGGACTTGTGGTATCAAGGAAAGCAAAAGCGGTTTACACAGAATTATTTGCGCTTCATTGTCTTGGCAAGATTGCAGCATCACAGAATGAAGATATCGTGGCTTTAAGGTATTTTGATGAAGCCGAATACATTGCAAAAAGTAAAAAGCAAAATAAGTTTCTTAGAGATATTTATGCCGATATGTCTAAGCTTTACAACAAATTAGCCGATGAAAAGAACACTAATAAATACCTAATTCTTTATAAAAAGGTTAATGAGGAAACTATTGAAGTTGAAAAGAAACAACTCGCATCCATTTTAAATATCATCTTGCAACAAAAGGAAAAAAGTTATGGCAAGGAAATATCATCGACCAATAAATTTTTCGCATACATCATATTTATTTCGGCGGTGGTGGTGTTGTCGTTAATAGTGTTTTTCGCAAAATTGAGACAGAAAAAAGCGGAAAAAGTTGCTATGGGCTTGGCGAACAGTGGAGAGATAAATGACGTTGACAATGATGATGATCAAACTGAAGAGGACATCAAGAGTAAAGAATCTGTCGAAGAGCTCGTGAGCCTTGCATTAAAAAATAACACATTATTTTTAGAGAAGTTTAAAGAAGTTTTTCCATCATTTATTAAAAATCTCTTGACAATTGCTCCAGGGTTAAATCAAACTGATCTTAAATTTTGTGGTCTTCTAAAAATAGGCTTTAATACAAAACAGATTGCAACTTACACAAACACATCAGTTCGATCTGTTGAAGCAAAAAAATATAGGTTGCGAAAAAAGCTGAACATTCCAGCCGAAGAAGTAATTGCGACCTGGTTAATGAACATGGATGGCTAACAGCTTATTGTTACGGATATTTATTGGCGCAATAACACGCTAAAACAAAATTTAAAATTGTGAATATCTCTTTCGATAATTTTCGGTTTTTAGTTTTATTAAAATTTACCTTTGGCTTCCTAAAAAGAAAATATTATGAGCGCAACTTGGTATGAATGCAAAGTAAAATATAGAAAATTACAAGAAACTGGAGAGCAAAAAATCGTGACTGAACCTTATTTGGTCGATGCAATATCGTACACTGAAGCTGAGAAAAGAATCAACGAAGAAATGGGAGCATATGTCAGCGAAGAATTTAAAATCACCAACATTAAAGTAGCCAATTATGCTGAAATTCATCCGTTTGAAAATGCTGACCGCTGGTTTAGATCAAAAGTTTCATTAGTATCATTTGACGAGGAAAGCGGTAAGGAGCGCAAGGCAAATATGTATCTTTTAATCCAAGGAAATGATTTGAGAGAAGCTTTTGACAACACCGTTCAAGTGATGAAAAACACTATGGGCGATTACACCATTCCATCAATTTCAGAGTCGCCAATTATGGACGTTTTTCCTTATTTTAGTGGCGAAGAAGATCAACTAGAAGAGCTTGAAAAGTTTAATGCGTTGAAAGCGTCAAAGCCAGTCTATGAAGAACGAGAAGATACTGGAGAATTTATAGGAGAGTCCGAGGAGTTGACAACAGTATAATTAAAAGAGAGCTTTAGGCTCTCTTTTTTATTCTGCCAAATCGTTATGACATAATTGCTACTTTTTATTGAAAAACCATAAACGTCGCTTTGGCATAATTTTTATAGTCTTAAAGGGTCGAACAATTTAACGACACTTACCACACGATTTAGGCTTCTCCAAATTTACCTTGGTACTTAAATCATTTTAAAAGACATATTATGGAAAAGAAAAATATCGCCTACTCAATATTAGAACTCGCATTTGTAACTCAAGGATCGTCAATAGCAGACACGTTTAAGAACAGTTTAGATCTCGCCCAAAAAGCCGAAAAAATGGGATACAAGCGTTTTTGGCTTGCTGAACACCACAACTCAATCAGCATTGCTAGTTCTGCTACTTCTCTTTTAATTGGAAATATAGCCGAAGGAACAACTACCATTAAAGTAGGATCTGGTGGCATCATGTTGCCAAATCATTCGCCGTTGATAGTGTCAGAGCAATTTGGCACACTCGGAACTTTGTATCCAGATCGAATCGATTTAGGTTTGGGAAGAGCTCCTGGAACCGATCAAGCTACCGCACACGCAATTCGATCTGATAGAATGAAGTCAGTTCATAACTTTCAAGGAGAAATTGAAGCTATTCAAAATTATTTTTCAGCAGAAAATCAATATTCTCCCGTTAGAGCCACTGTTGCAGAAGGGGTAAACGTTCCTATTTATATTTTGGGCTCAAGTACAGACAGTGCGCATTTGGCGGCAAAGTTAGGCCTGCCTTATGCATTTGCAAGTCATTTTGCCACGTCCCAGCTTTTTGACGCGTTAGAAATTTATAGAAGAGAATTTCAGCCATCAGCATTTTTACAACAACCTTATACCATCGCCGGAATTAACGTTATTGCTGCGCCAACGGATGATGAAGCGGAGCAAAATTTCACATCCTTAATCCGAATGTTTTTGGGAGTGTTAACGGGAAAGCGTGAATTGTTACAACCACCTTCTGAAATGACGGATGATTTAATGATGTTACAACACAACCCTTCTGTAAAAGATATGCTTCGGTACTCATTTGTGGGAAGAAAAGAGGCGGTTAAAAAACAGATTGTAAAGTTTTTAGAACAGACTCGTGTAGATGAAATTATGGTGGTTTCAAACATGCACGGACATGATGACCGTGTCAATTCATATAAAATTCTATCAGAAATAATGCAGGAAATCAATCAATAAAATGTGATTTATGTTTTGAATTAAATATTGCCACTAGGTTTTATTTTTTAATAAAGTCTTCACTTTGTATAATATTATTTCAGGTTTTATTCTCTATTTTTACGCCACTAAATAAAAGAAAATGGCTTCAGGAATTTTCGCAATATTAGATGATATTGCAGCATTAATGGATGATGTGGCGGTCGCGAGTAAAATCGCGACTCAAAAAACAGCAGGAATATTAGGTGACGATTTAGCAGTAAATGCTGAAAAAGCTACAGGTTTCCTATCATCTCGAGAATTGCCGGTACTCTGGGCCATTACAAAGGGATCATTTTTAAATAAAATTATAATTGTTCCCATTGCGCTTCTTTTAAATTCTTATTTTCCAATCGCCATAACCGTAATTTTAGTATTAGGAGGTTTTTATTTGGCCTTCGAAGGTGTTGAAAAAATTATTGAGTATTTCTTTCATAAGCCAAAAACCGGCGACGAAGTGATAGAAAAATTAGAAGAAGATGGCGCTCAAGCTGAAAAAAACAAAATTAAATCTGCCGTTACCACAGACTTTATTTTATCTGTAGAAATTGTAATTATTGCATTAAGCACAGTTTTGAACAGCACCCTTACAATACAAATTTTAACGGTATCTGTTGTAGCGATTTTAGCAACGGTTGGCGTATATGGAATTGTAGGATTGATTGTAAGAATGGATGACGCTGGTTTCAAGCTAATTAAGCGTTATGGAGATACGGGTTTCATGGGTACGCTCGGTACGATTTTAGTGAAGGCGCTGCCAATAATAATAAAGGTTTTAGCTGTTGTTGGAACAATTGCATTAATATTAGTTTCTGGTGGCATTTTTTCACACAATATTCCTTTTTTGCATGATTTCATGCCCAATTTTCCTGACATGGCAAAGGAATTTATTTATGGACTTGTTGCTGGATTGTTAATGGTGGGTTTATATTTGACAGTAAAAAAAGGATTGACTATCATCAAAAAATAGTCAATCCTAATAATGTAATTAATCATATTACTTTAATCAATTTGATGCAAGTAAGGCAATATCCAAGGCTGTGACAGCATCTTCGAGGGTGATGCGTAGTTTGTGGTTATCGTCTTCTATTTTTTTAATTAAATCTAAAAGAATGGCCTGTACAGAAGCTCCATAAACTTCGCCCTTAGACTCAGATATTTTAAATTCGCCCACTAACATTTCATCATAAGCAGTTTCAACCTTTGGCTGATCTTGAGTTTCATCAGATGAGCCCCATCCTTCAGGTCTTGAGGCATCGTTAACTTTGCCCAAAGGCTCACTAGAAATAATTTTAAATCCTGGAAGCGATTCCAACTGCCTCTTCACATCGGCAGTTACTAGCGCGGTTACTTTACCGTGAAGGGGAATCCAGCCTTCAATTTCAATTCTTGCAAGGTCAAATGCGAGGTTGATTTTTGTCTCCTCAAAAAAACCTGGTCCAGAAAAAGCGTGATAATAGCTTGCGATCAAGCCTTGATCGTATAAAACGGTTGCCGCCATTCGGTCGCGTTGCACATCATTCCTGCTGTGAGAAAATCCGCAGACGTCAACATAACGCTGGTCACTTAACGCATTTACAATGTCAAAAAAATGCACGCCGTGCTCCACAAGAATCCCGCCAGACTGCTCCTCGTCCCAAAACCAATGATTTTGAGGGAGTGAAGCATCTTGTGCATAATTATTTACGGTGGCATGACGCAATTTTCCTAGAGAACCGCTGCGTTCTATCTTAACTAATTGCTCGATAATTGGGTTGTATCGAATCATGTGGTTCACGGTAATGATCATTCCAGTTTCGCGTTGAACCTCCATAATCTCACGAGCAGTAGCTTTGGTTAACGCCACCGGCTTTTCAAGTAGCACGTGTTTTCCCGCTCGCATAGCGGCACATGCCATTTCTGCATGAAGACTTGGTGGAGTTACAATACTAACGATGTCGATCTCTGGATCTGCAATCAATTTCTTCCAATCGTCAAATATTTTACAATTACCGACATCTTTCGGCGGATGATCTGAGTAAGCAATTGCTACAACTTCAACATCTTTTAACTTTGACCACCAATGGTGGAGAAACATTCCAAATCCTCCGTATCCAATCAATCCGATTTTGTATTTTTTCATCGTTTTATAATTTTTGATTCTATTAAAAACTGACCTTAGATTATGACGTTTTACGCTCAGTCATCGGTCTTTATAAATTTCGAAAATGATAAATTCTTATGATTATATTTCTTTGTAATAATTTTATAACTTTCAGTATATTAAATTTTTGAGGTAAAGATCTTCCTCTTTTAAACTGTCGATTATTGGAAACTTTGTCAAAAAATTATGTAATTGATCTTCCATCGATACCTTATAAATTTGAGTAAAAGATATTGCTCGATAATTAATTAATTTCAATCAAATTTTATGAAAAACCGAAAAAGATCACTTCAAATTATGTTGCTCGCAGGAGCGTTTTCAACGTTCGCACTTTCTTGCAAACAACAACAGGCAAATGGTGCAGATGAAGCTTCGCGAGGGGAAGTTCAAACGGAAGAGTCAATGGCTAAAACAGAAAATGACTCAGAAACCAATGCCGATCAAGATTTCTTTTCTAGAGTAGCTTTAACGGACCTAAAAGAAATAGAAGTGGGCAAGCTCGCACAACAAAAGCGACCAAACACGCCCGTGAGTTCATTTGGCAAAATGCTTGAAAATGACCACACTCAGTCTAGTGCTGAACTAAAACCGTTAGCAAACAAAGCTGGAGTCGTATTGCCGACCGAACCTGATGCAAAGGCAAAACAGGATAAGGAGAAATTGCAATCGCTGGAAGGTCAAGAATTTGATATGCAGTTTGCAACAATGATGGTTCAAGGCCACAATAATGCAATCGCGTTGATGAAAGAAATTGCAAACAATGCAACTGACGAAAATTTCCGTTCTTGGGCTTCTGGGAAAATTCCTGTTTTACAGTCGCACCTCAAACACGCACAAGATTTACAAAACCAAGTTCAGAAAAAATAAATGCTGATTGATTCAATTTTGATGATCCTTAAAGTATTTTAATTGAAGCATAAATCTGGGCAGATAGCCATTTTGACATCCAAAAAAAGAAGTAATCTGATTAAATTCGATTACTTCTTTTTATTTTTGTTGCGGATTATTGCTAGCACTACTCATTCGCGATAATAGTTACTGTTTTTGAGCATTTGGCGGCGTTACTTCTCCCGTTACAGAATCCTTACCGTCAGACATTCTAGTGGCGTCAACCTTTTTCATGTTTGCGGTATCACCAACAGATTCAGTGTTTTTATAAGATGTAACCGAATCTTGTGAGGTGGGTGGGTTTTCAATATCAGATTCGATTCCTCCTTCAGTTTCAGTCCTCGAGTTGCAAGAAATCGCGCAGACTGACGCAAATAATAATGCCATCATATTCTTTAAAATTGTGATTTTCATGAGCTTTTTTTTAATTATTAATAAAAATAAAAGCAGTTCCAAAGAATTGGAACTGCTTGATACTGCTTATAGTAAATTTTCGTCAGATGTATCTTCTGCTTCCTCGCCGGCTGCTTCGAGATTGATTCCGTTGTAAGCCGCTTCGGTGAGCTTAATATCGGCCTCTTTCTCTTCATTTAAAGTTTGTTCTAAGAGATCGGCAACCTCATCTTCACCTAAAATTTTTGCAAAAGCTACTAGCGTGCCATACGATGCTATTTCATAATGCTCAATTTTTTGAGAAGCTGAAATAATTCCTGCGTCTCTTACAGGTCCTGGTTCGGTTTCTTGCATGATACTTTCGCCTTCAGAAATCAATCCTTCCATTGCATCACATTTTTTACCGCGATCTGACTCGCCTAACAGGTCAAACACTTGAACAAGACGTGAAACTTGGCCTTCAGTTACGGCAACATGCTCTTCAATCGAAGATTTTAATCCAGGATCAGATGCATTGTTTGCCATTTTTGGAAGTGCTTTTACCAAGGCACGTTCTGCATAAACAATGTCTTTTAATTCGTCTATAAACAGCTCCCTTAATCCTTCAGCAGCAGCTGATTTTGGTGGCACCATTCTTTGTCCTCGTCCGTCGGTCTTTTGGTTTTTTTGATTCGCCATAACGTTTTTTTTTTAATGTTATTCGTTAGTTTTAATTGCCTAATAATAAAGTTCGAAATTTTTAGCAACTTTAGGTTACATCACAAAATGAGAAATATTATAAAATTTTTGGATTCAAAAATCAAGCGGAACCATTTGGGTATAATTTGATATGTTGGCCTTGATTGCTACTGCTTTTCTTTTCACGTTCGGCAATTTCCAATCGAAGAGAAGTACTAGAGAAGCGATGATTTCTTCTGTTATAGTAGATTGTAATTCCAGTGGATTCGCAGTAGCTTTTACCTGTAAATTCCTTGTCTCGGTAATCATCCCCAATAATCCTAACATCAATTTCAAAAGAACGTAGAATATCTTCTAAATCTTTTTCTGTAGCATAAGGCACGATTTCGTCAACAAATTTGCATCCGCGCAATTGTATGTAACGTTCAACGACTGATTGCGTGGGCAAATTTTTTTCTGGACGATCAATTGTTGGGTCGGTTTGCAGGCCAACGATTAAGTAATCACAAACGTTTTTTGCTTCCTCAAGCATTTTTATGTGTCCCGCGTGTAAGAGATCAAACGCGCTAAATGTTATACCTATTTTAAATTTATTAGTCATAGTACTTTTTTTAGGCTGGAAGTGAAATTGCGTTTCGATCAACCAGATATGAATCAATCTGCTGTATGCAAAGCTTTACAATATTTATGTAATTTTCGTGTGGAATTCTATCTTGATTGGGGTCTAAGTCAAACAATCCACAATTACTATATTTTTCAAGGTCATCCCAATCAGGCCGGTCTGTGACTGGGTAAATACACAATCCCCTTAAATCAACTCCAGAGTCAATTGCCTTACTACATTCTAAAGTGACTTCCATAATCCATTGCATTCGGCCTGCGCCAAAATGACCAGTTTCTGATATAAACAGCGGTTTTTGATACCTCAAATACGCTTCTTCGAGCAGTACCGAAAGTGGTATGCGATGACTCATATTTTCTTCTGGCCAGGCTAAAGGTCCACATCTATGCACCCATTGGCTATCCCAATAATGGTTAAATCCCAAAATATCAAACAATTGCGGCGACCCTCCAAGTTCAGGGCACATATTTCCAGAAATAATATCCATTGCTTGATACTGGTCTTCGTTTAGCAAATCAGTTATGGCAGCCTCATCAATGGTCTGTGGATGTATTTTTATGAGCGGTTCGACTAATATGACAGCACAATTAGGATCAATGGCTTTGAGCTTTTTAATTCCGAGAATGGCAGCCTTACAGAGATGGTATTTTATGTCCCAGCCACTATTAACGGCAAAGGGCACAGTCCCGCGCACATCGCCAGAATGCCATGACAGAAAGCTAATTTCATTGATAGGAACAACCAAAAGCGGTTCATCTGTATTTGATTTATGGAAAAAAGCAAAAGCTTCGCAAAGTGCTTCAAAACGTATGCAAAAATGGGGATGGGTAGGGAATAAGCCATCTGGATAGCCGAAATGACACAAGTCCCAAATTTGTTGGATTCCGTATTTTTTTGCTGTATCAATGGAAATTTTAATTTTAGAAAAATCAAAAATATACGGCGCTGTTTCCACTGAACTCCAGCACACACCTTCGCGCACAGTTTTTATGCCAATCGATGCAAGCTCTTTATAATCTTGGTCAATACGAATATCGTGTTGCGTTTCTTCCAAAAGATTAATGCGGTCGCCTGACCGATTGATATGATCTGCACATTCGTATCCGCCCATGAAAAATGTTTTAAATCTGTTCATAATTAAGCAGATTTAGCTACAACCCCATCAGACGATCCTTCAAGGCTAAAAAAAAGTTCCAGCGCATTTTTAAAAGCTTGGTCCATATTAAAATACTTGTAGTTGGCAAGCCTTCCCACAAAATAAACGTCAGTCAGCTTGGCAGCTTCTTCTCTATATCTTTGGTAGATTTTTTCATTTTTTGGATTTGGAACTGGATAATACGGCTCACCTTCGTCAACAGTAAATTCTTTGACGATTGTGGTTTTCGATGATTTTTGGTTTCCAAAGTGTTTGTATTCAATGATTCTGGTAAAATCTACTTCAGTTCCGGGATAATTGACAACAGAATTTTCTTGAAAATAAGGTGTGTCGATTGTTTCGGAAACAAAATTTATCGAACGGTATTCTAATTTTTCGTCTAAGCTAAATTTAAAATCAAAAAAACGGTCGATTGGCCCTGTGTAAAATATTTTTTCGAAATCGACTAACTGGTCTTTTATGTCAAAATAATCAGTTTCTAAGCGAATTTCGATGTTATCATTTGATAAAATTTGCTCAAAAAGTTTTGTGTAGCCACCCTTTGGTAACGCTTGATATTTATCAGAAAAATAGCGGTCGTCATGATTATTTCTGACGGGAATTCTATTTAAAACGGAAGCATCAAGTTCTTCCGGAAATTTATCCCATTGCTTTTTTGTGTAATGACGAAACATTTTTTCATAGAGTTCTGGACCCACTTTATTGAGAACCGCTTCCTTTCCGTCTTTTGGATTTTCATGTGGAATTCTGTTTTCGTCCAGCCAATCTTCCATTTCTTTTTCGCTTGTAATATTTGTGCCAAACAGCTGATTTACTGTTGTAATATTTACAGGAATGGGCACTAATTTTGAATCCACAGAAGCAATCACTTTATGTTCCCACGGATACCAGTCGGCAAATTTATTGACATATTCCCATACCGTTTCATCGTTGGTATGAAATAAATGCGCGCCATATTTGGAAACTAAAATATCATTCTCATCAACATAGTCGAAGCAGTTGCCTGCAATGTGATTTCTTTTTTCGATCAAAAGCACCTTTTTTCCAATGGAAGCATAACGCTCGGCCAAAACTGCTCCTGATATTCCTGCTCCAATAATTAATATTTTTGAATTCATGATTTTGAAGATTTTAAAATTATTTCCATCTGTGAAACGGTATTGTTCCAAGATGTTTTTTCTAATATGTTTTCATAAACATGATCCATCGACAGTTTATTTTTGTCTGAAAGAACTGTGTCAATTGCTTGAATAAATTCAGACGGATTGTTTACAATTTTCACTGTGCCGCTGTAATCGCGCACCACATCTTTGACCGGCGTAGATATTATTGGTTTTCCGGCGGCCATGTATTCTAAAGTTTTTGTTGGACTAATAAATTTCGTAGCATCGTTAAGCGCAAATGGCATCATTGCAATAGAAAATGCTTTTAAATAACCAGGTAGCGTTGCATATTCTTTCATGCCTAAGTAAAATATGTTCGTGTTTCTGGGAAGTTCTTCTTCGGTAACTTTTGCAAGCGGGCCAATCATTACAAATGAAATGTTTGGTCTCAAACGTGCAACTTTAGAAATTAGATCAAAATCAAGGCGTTCATCAATTACGCCAAAGTACCCAACAATTGGTTGTGGGATTCCTGATATGTCTTGTGGTAAGTCAATGCCGTTTGTTGCTTTTGCAAAGTGTTCGCGATCGACTGAACTCGGAAAGCAAGACACATTTTTATGAAGCAAACTTTTTGATTCGTATAAAGATTTTCCTCCGGTAAATACGACGTCAGCTTTTGACAATAGGTCACTTTCAAGTTCAATTAATTCTTGTGGAGCATTTTTAAATAACGTCAGCTCATCCATGCAATCATAAACAATTGTATCGAATTTTAATGCTTTTAATAGTGGGACGAACGACGCAGAGTAAAACCAGCCCAGTTCCACTTTTTCATTTGATATGTAAGAGGGCAATATTGTGGCAATTTCCGCTATTGAATTCACGCGAGGTTGCAAAATGTGCAGAGTATCAGTAATAATCTGTAGGTTGGCATTTTTACCATCATTGTCATGATGAAAAATTGGTTCTTCGATAAATAGCACTTTTCTAGAAACAGCCAGTCGGCTTACGATGTGTTGTGGTCGTTGGTACACGAACTGCCATCGAAGGTGGCAGAACACAATCATGTCATAAAACTGAGGATTTGGTTTTTCTTTTTCACTAGGATTCTTGTCAGTAGTTGATTCTTCTCTCATGGTTTTTGGTAAATAGGTTATCGGTTGTATTGATGCAATTAATTGCACAAATAATGTTGTCATGAGTAAAATTATAAAGAAGTGGGTGCTGGCAGTTACAGTATTTTTGGATAATCTTACAACTGAAAGCAGAGTAATTTAGCTAATCAAATTTAACTGTAACAAATTCAAAATAATATGTAAATCGTTTCAGTTATAAGCAAGTAAATTGTGAAGGTCGTTATAATAATCAAAAAAAAATGAACAATGAATTTAAGAACTTAGTAGTGATTGGTGCGTCAGCGGGCGGGATAAAGGCGGTGGCAAAAAGTATCCAAGGCATTCCGGCGTCTGTAAATGCAGCGTTTGTTGTGGTGATCCATGTATCTGTTCATTCAAATCCAGAAAATATTATTTCGTTACTGCAACGAAAGACTTTTTTAACCTGCAAAGTCGCTGAAATGCACGATACAATTCAACGTGGACATTTATATTTAGCGTCGCCCGATATGCATTTACTGGTCCATGATGGTAAGCTTTTTTTAGAGGCTGGCACATTTGAAAATAAATTTAGACCTTCTGTAGATGTTTTGTTTAGATCGGCGGCAGTATATTTTAAAAACCGCACGATTGGTATAATTTTAACTGGCTTGTTAAACGATGGAACATCGGGGATGTGGGCTGTTAAACAATGTGGTGGCATCTGCATCGTTCAAGAACCGATGGACGCCGAATTTGCGGATATGCCAAAAAATGTGCTTGCTAAAATTGAGGCAGATTATATTTGTAAATTAGACGAAATCGCAAACCTAACGACAAAGCTTGTGAATAATCCGTTGCCTGAAAGAGTTTTGGTTCCAAGAGCGTTGGAGGTGGAGGTAGAGATTACAAGAAACAGAGATACAAGAATTAATTCAATGGATAAGTTGGCAACCCATAGCGATTTTAGTTGTCCGGATTGTGGTGGCCGGCTCTGGACAATTTCCGAAGGAAAAAATACGCGTTACAGATGTCACACCGGGCACGTTTACACCGAAGATCTTTTAGCAGAACTTCAAGATTTGAATATTAAAGAATCTATAATCATCGCAATTCGGATGATGGAGGAGAACTCAAATCTCTTAGTCCAAATGAAAAATAAATCCCAGCTGTCATCAGAGCGCAAGTCTTATTATGAAAAAAGAATCCAAAATATAAATCACCATATTGACTTGATGAAGAAATTGATGGTTCTCTTGCACGAATCACCGTCCCATGATGAATTTGGGTAATCACATATTTGGGTGGCGACAGATTTTCCAATAACTAAAAATCGTGGAAATCATAAATTTAGATTCTTCAAAGCTACTGCTTTTTTTAAAAAAGCCCTGCACACTAACGTTAGAATAGGCTTCATTTACAATAGTTTGTGCAGCGGCAGTTGAGTAAAATATAAATGGAATACTTTTTTTTCTAAGGTATGGATTTGTGTCAATCGATTTCTTAAAATCAATACCATTCTGGCCTGGCAGATTGATATCACAAATAATAATAAAGATGGATAGTGGCGTGTGCTCTAGATATTCTAAAGCTACATCAGCAGTTTTAAACCAAATGCGCTCGTTATCAATCTTTAAGTCGAAGAGTATCTTCTCTAAAAAATCGCGATCGTCTCGATCATCTTCAACAATGATGATAGGGCCTGATTTTGACATATTTATTGGTTTTAAAATTAACTTTATTGCGGAAAATATAACGAAAAGGTAGAGCCTGCTTGCGTAACCGAATGTGCTTTTATGAATCCGTTATGTAGGGTCATGATTTTCCTGCAGATGGACAACCCAATGCCTGTTCCCTCATAAAGATCTCTGCTATGAAGTCTGTAAAAAGGTTCAAATATTTTTTCGGCTTTATCTGCGGGAAACCCAATGCCGTTGTCAGTAATCTCAATTTTGCAAAACTTTTGATCCGTTTGAACGCCTAACTCCAGCATTTCTAAATGTGATGCAATTGAGCAAGAGATGTCAATCTCAGGGCGTTTGTTGTTACTTTTATATTTCAAAGCATTAATTATTAGGTTGTTAAAAACCTGTCTTACTAATGGCGTAATAACATTTAACTTTGGCAGATTTCTAACATTTAATTTTGCGTTTGCATTTTTTATGAGCTCATCTAAATCTGCAATAGAGTCTCCGATCAATTGCGTCATATCGGCCATTTCAAAGCCTTTTTCTGTGACTGAATTCAATTGCGAATATTGCAATAAGTCTTCAATAAGCTGTTGCATTCGTTCGGCTGATGCAACAACGCGACTTAAGTAGTCTAGCGCTTCCTCAGACAACACAGCTGTTTCAGATTCCAATACCATATTGCAAAACAATTGAATTTTTCTGAGCGGTTCTTGAAGATCGTGACTCGCCACAAAACTAAATGAGGCCAATTGCCGGTTGTTTTCTTCAAGTTCAATGTTATTACTTAAGAGCATTTTGTTTGCTGCTAAGAGATCTGTGATATCTTCTAACGCAAGTAATAATAGCGTTTCCCCAAGCTTTTCATTAGAAATTGGGCGGACGTTTAAAATCATCGAACGTTCTCCATTGCTTGTGTTAACGGTAATCTCCACATCGTCAAGCTTAAGTTTGTTTTTTAAAGCGTTGGAAATAGCGTCGCGGTGGCTCGAAAGGTTTCCGTTTCCTAATACTGTTTCAAATATTGGACGACCTTCGTTGTCTTGCTCGCTGGTTTGAAAATGCAGGTAATATGACGCGTTCGCACTTTTTACCCGAAGTTCACTGTCAAGTATTACTAATGGTTCCCTAAGATTTTCAATGATTGATTCAGCGTATAATCTTGAAAAGACCAACTGCTCTTGACGGTCGATTAACTCTTCATTTACGGTAATTAATTCTTCATTATTTGACTGAAGTTCCTCAGCAGAAGTTTCCAACTCTTCATTTAGAGTCTGCAATTCCTCGCTGTTACTCAGTAATTCTTCATTCGCGCTTTGTAATTCCTCATTAGAAACTTCTTGATCCTCAGTGACTTTTCTAATATCTTCGCGCATTTGCTCAATTTCTGCTTCGAGCAGTTTTATGCGCTTTTGTTCTGCGCTTTTTTTGTCTTCGCTAAGTTTTTTCTCGCCTACAACCACAGTACTTTTCTTGAATAAAAGTAGAATGTGCATCTCTCCATTTTCTTCTGCTAGAGGAATTGCTTCAATATCTGCAAAGTAATCGAGACCTTTTAACGGAATTCCTGTTTTTATGATTGGTTCTCGCTTCGTTTTCGTAGAAAGCAATGCAGAACGCACTTCGAAAGCTAAACCGTCTCTAACCATTTTATAGATGTTAAAGTTTGGTTTGCCGGGAGGCGATAAAAGAAACGGACCTGTATTGCCATGAAAGTGGATTATCTCCTTTTTTTCATCTACGATCACGCCGGCAGGAGTGTATTTTGAAAATAACAGCTCGTCAGCCTGCTTTTGAAAGCCAGAAAGCACATTTGGCTTCTTGCCAAGTTTTTCTTTACTGCGACTAACGTGCTCAATTCGTTCGGGTGCTAAAGGTATCGAATTATCAGTGTTTCCTTTTCGTGCAAATATTTTAAAGTTTTTTATTAAAGGATCAAAAAGACCAGGTGCATGATTAGCAGATTCAGATTTACCAAGAAATAAAATTCCATGCGAACGCAGAGCGTAATGAAAAGTTGCGAATGATTTTTTTTGAAGATATGGATCCAGATAGATCAACACATTTCTGCAGGTTATCATATCCATCTTGGCAAATGGCGGATCTTTCACAAAATTGTGCACGGCAAAGATGCACATATCTCTAATTTCCTTGTTAATGTGGTAGCCACCTTCAATTTTAGTGAAATAATTTTTCAGTCTGTTTTCTGAAATGTTTTGAACTTCTTGTCGTGAATATACTCCGGCTCGTGCTTTCGAAATCACGCTTTCTGAGATATCAGATGCAAAGATCTGAATTCTAATATTTGCATTTTTCGACTCTAAGAATTCATGTATAGAAATCGCAATTGAATAAGCTTCTTCACCAGTAGAACATCCCGCAACCCAGATTCTAATCGTATCTCCCTCTATTTTATTTTCTAAAATTATTGGATAAGCTGTTTCTGAAAGCATATCAAAAACTTTTGAATCTCTGAAAAAATAGCTTACCGGAATAAGAATATCGTTAAAAAGCTGTTCCTGTTCTTTACCATCATTTTTTAAAAGTTCTAGATAAGTTTCTGGATTCTCAATTTTTGCAATAACCATGCGCCTAGCAATTCTTCTGCGAATCGTAGGCTGTTTATAATGAGAAAAATCATTTCCTGTCTTTACTCGAAGCAATCGGATAATTTGCTTATACACATCATCGTCAGCGTTGGCAAGATTTCTGTCATCGTTAGCATACGCAAAATTATCAGCATAGGCTTTATCAAGTCTTATCAACTGGTTAAATATATCTTCAGCATCTAATACAAAGTCAGCCGCCGCCGACCTGATAGCCGTTAGTGGCATACTTTCATTTTGCGCTGTTGCCGGAGACTGCACGATGGTAGTACCCCCATATTCTTTAATTGTTTTGAGACCTAAAGTCCCATCTGATCCATTGCCAGACAGCAGAACCGCGCGAGCATATCCTCGGCAATTTATCGCTAAAGAGTTAAAAAATATATCAATGGATCTACTATCACCTTGTAAATTTTTCTTGGTTTTAAAATGACTTTCAACAATGCTGACTAAAACGTTTCCGGGCGCGACGTAAATCATATCGGGAACAATTTCTAAACCATCATTAATTTCAACAACGGGAACTTTTGCTTGCCCTTGCAACAAAGCGGGTAACAAACTGTCGTGGTCGGCGGGGAGATGTTGCACAAAAATGAAAGCCATGCCAGAGTCTTTTGGTACGGCACCAATCATTTTTTGAAAAGCATCGAGGCCTCCAGCGGAAGCTCCGATTCCAATTATGGGGAATTTTATGGTATGTACTGTAACTTCTGATGGCATGGTTCAATTGTTTAACTTATTCAAAGGTAATAATCATAATCCAAACTAAAAAAATATAGTTCAAAATGCGATTTTTTTTACTTCTTTTGGTTTTAAAACTTGTTATTAGTTTAATTTATTCCTACATTTATGCACTCCAAAAATTTTAGTCATGAATCTTAAAAAAGAATACTTGAGTGTCATCCTGGTAGATGACATTGAGGATGAGCATATACTTTTCAGGAAAGCGTTAGCGGCGGTCCCGAGGCTTGATGTGGATGTCAAATGCTTTTTTAGCGCAAAAGAGCTTGAGTCGTTTCTAGACGAAACTGACGTGATTCCTCATGTTGTATTCTTAGACATGCATATGCCAGAAAAAAATGGCTTGGAATGTCTAAAAGATATTAGGAGTTCAGCACGTGTGAGAGAACTGATTGTTGCAATGTATTCAGTTTCGGCAGACGATAATATAATTCAAAGCTGTTTGGCTAATGGAGCAAATATTTATATTACAAAACCTCGAAAATTTAAAGAACTGACTGAAAGGCTTCACGATGTAATAAAAAGTTGCATGCGTTATCACACAATGTCAATGGACTTTGATACATTCGTTAGACGATTCTAAAATATTTGTTAAAATAAAGATATTTGATTCCTAACCTAAATTAAATATAAACATATCCAAATTTAATGTAAAACCTCGACATTTTAATGTCATTTATTTGTGGTATTAAAGCTTCGTTATGATTGCCAATTTAAAATTTGACGCCGCAGTGGCACTTCCAGCTATCTTAAAAGGTCAGTTAGAAAGGCTTGGTGTGAACTACCGACTAAAAGATTTTGGAGAGTTTGAACTGTATTCTGATAATCCGGCGGTAATTGAAAAAGTAGAGGAACAGTTGAAAATATTTGGGATTACGTTAATTGACAGTCCGAGAGCGCAGTTGATTCAAAAAATTAAAAATGTAATCGCTGCAATGATTGATATGGAGGAAATGCCAATCTCTAAAATCTCTTGCTACATAGCGGAACAACTCGGAATGAACTACAGCTATATATCCACAATTTTTTCTGAACAGACGCACACATCGATTGAAAATTATATAATTTTGCAAAAAGTTGAAAAAGCAAAACGTTTACTACTGCAAGATTTCTCACTTACTGAAATCTCTCACATGTTAAATTACAGCAGCGTTGCTCATCTCTCTGGGCAGTTTAAAAAAACAACAGGTCTCACACCAACGACTTTCAAAAAAATTATAGCACAGCGAAAAGAAGCAGTCTAGATCGCTTTCTTCTCGTAATTTAAGATTTTTTGGGCAACATCTTGGATAAGTACGTTTACAGCCACTTTATCTAGCTGTGTAAGTGATTCGTCTTCCAAGAGAACAAGATAAGCCCTGATGTCAGCTTCCCAATCTTCAACCTTTACTGGACTATTGGCAAAATTATTTTCCATGATATTTATTTTCATTTACATATACGTAAAAACGAACATCGTGGATTTTTATAAAAAGAAAACAGCCCGAAGGCTGTTTCTAATTACTCATTTTTATCATCAGAGTCGTGGCCTTCTGTCTTTACAATCTTATTGTAAATTCCCAAGAGCAGGAAAGGAGCGGCCCATTGTCCAACAAAAAGTGCTGTATGGTTTTTCCCTAAAAGTTTTAAAGTTGCGGATGCGCCCATTGAACCCAGTGCAGCCCACAAAAATAGGTCAGACGGAAGTTTTGCGGTTTGATTTTCGATTGCTTTTGCAACTTTTCCTTCTTTTTTTTCGGTTTGATTTTCCATAGTAAAATTATTTAGGTTAATAAAAAGTTCATAAAAAGTTTTAGTGTACCCACATTAAATTAAATTTTCTTTACCGCTATCGCGATTTCTAGAGTGTTTTGAAAATAAAACCACAATTATCTCAAAAGCAGCAAAAAATATAAATGGTAAATAGGTCTTATCCTCAAACTGAAATATCCACGGCGAAGCTCCTAAAAACAATGCTGTGATGAAATCGATTGTAAGATGCATTTTCATTGGTATCACGTTAAGTAAACTATTCTCATAATCGGTCATTGTCGCAGCGGCAATAGTAAACAACCCAATTAAAGTGGGAGTGAGACTTTCGGCGCCGGTTCCACCATTTCCTAAAAACCATGGAAGGCCAATTAATAGTAAGCCAAAGATGTAGTCTAAAGCTCCGTGCGTTCTAGTTGAAATAAATTTCATAATTATATTTTTAAATTTTAGACAATTATTTCATTTTCAAAAACAACCATTTTTGTTTTACATAAAATTACCGAGACTCCTTTTTTTAATTCTTACACTATTTTTTAAAAAAAATTATAACATCTCTTATACTCAAATTATTTATCAAATATCGGCAAGACCAGATGCATGGCGCAAAATGTAAAACGAACAGCAAAATGGTGTAATATTTCTTTTTAAAAGACAAACTATTTTTATGTAAAGCGACAATAAATCGCAGAAAATATGTTTCATTTAATACGATAGCTTATGCTTAAAAATCTACTGATTGCCAGTTTTGCGCTCATTGCAACCTGTTCATTTGCCCAGCGTGGCATACCGCCAAAAGATGTTACTAAAGTCAAACATGTAACAAATTACCCGCAACATCTCGACTTTTTGCCAGAGATGGTAAAACTTTTAAAAGTGCCTTCCGGTTGGACTGTTGAGGTTGCATCGTCTGGTCTAGGGAAACCACGAATGCTTTATTTACTTAACGATCGACTGTATGTCACAAGACGTGATGCAGGAGACGTATTAATGTTGCAAGACAAAAATGGCGACGGAAAATTTGACGAGATAAAAACGGTTGTTGCTGAATTTAAAGGAGTACACGGTATAGCGGCAAAGGATGGCTGGCTTTATCTCTGCAACAATAACGAACTTAGACGGTATAAAGTAGACTCAGAAGGAATGTTGAATTCTAAAGAGATGCTATTTAAAGATATGCCTAGTGCAGGACAACATCCAAATAGAACGATGGATTTTGGTCCAAATGGAATGCTTTATATCTCAATAGGAACACTTTGTAATGATTGTAAGGAGTCTGACAAAGAAGCTGCGAGCTTAGTGCAAGTTGATCCAAAAACCTGGAAACGTAAAATTTTTGCGTCAGGGTTGCGAAATATGATTGGTTTTGACTGGCATCCACAAAGTGGAGATTTATTTGGAATTGATAATGGCGGCGATGCCAAAGGCGATAATTGGCCTCCAGAAGAAGTCAATAAGATAGTTGAAGGAAAAAACTATGGTTATCCTTTTGCATACGGTAATCGCGAAGTTGATCAATCAAGAGAAGATCCTGCGGGAGATAGCAAAGAAAAATGGGTTTTGAATACAGAACCTTCCTTGTTAAATCTCCAGGCTCACATGGCGCCAATTGGGTTTAAGTTTTTTCCAACAAATTCCCCAGATTCAGGCGACGGACTTGTTTGTTTTCATGGCTCCTGGAACAGAAGTGACGCGGTGGGTTTTAAGGTACAGCGCATCACATTCTCAAGTGGCGTTCCTGTTAAAGCAGAAGACTTTCTTACCGGATTTTTAAAAGGTAAAACAAGATTTGGACGTCCTGCTGGGATTGCCATCACTGATAACGGTCAGGTTTACATTTCAGACGACGCTAACGGTGTTATATATTTAGTAAAACGTAAATAAAACTTCTTATGAAAAAATTATTTTTCTGCATATTATTGGCGGGCTGTGCATCAGTTCTGCCAGACCAGCCTTCAACGCGGCTTGAATTTAATGCTCCAGAAACATATCCAGAAGGTATTGCTTATGACAGCATCTCAAATCTGTTTTATGTATCTTCAGCGCGATTGGCGACAATTGGGCAGGTTGATTCCAACGGAAATTATAAGGCAGTTTATAGTGATCCATCGTTAAAATCTAGCTATGGCTTGACGATTCATCCCGATGGCAAAAAACTTTATGCTTGCATTAGCGATGCCAATTATAGCAAATACACGTCGCCAGACACTCGAAAAAAGCTAGCAAAACTCATTGCAATTGATTTATCAACAGGAAAAAAAGTTGATGACATTGATCTTTCAAACTTAACAAAAGGTGAACATTTTGCGAATGACGTTGTTTTTGATGCTACTGGAAATGCTTATGTTACTGATAGTTTTTCCAACGTAATTTACAAAGTAGCGCCAGACGGAAAAGCAACAGTATTTTCAGACAGTCCCCTTTTTAAAACGAAAGGTGTCGGTTTAAACGGAATTGTATGTCATCCAAATGGATTTCTTTTAACTGTAAGTAGTGGTACCGGAGCGATTTATAAAATAGATCTTAAAAATCCGAATTTGGTTTCAAAAGTAGCAACAGATCAATTTTTTGTAAATGGAGATGGTCTTGTACTTAAAGATAACGAAAATTTGGTACTTGTTCAAAATGGAGGAAGTGATAAAATTTATCAACTTGGGTCAAAAGACAATTGGAATAGCGCCTACTTAAGCGCTTCAACATTGCTCGCTGATCGTTTTACATATCCTTCAACTGCAGTAAAATCAAAAAATGATATCTGGGTTATGAATGCGAAATTTTCAGAGTTGGTCGACAGTACTTCAGTTCCATCCAAAAAATTTGCAATACAAAAAGCGGTTTTAAAACCGTTGCCAAAATAAAAAAATAAAAACTTATAAATAAAAAACGCCTTCAAATGAAGGTGTTTTTTTTATCATATTAAAGGTGTTTCAATTTCTTCATGAGGTCTTGCCCCTTTGGATTCTGGAAAAGATGGCGCGAGTAACAGGCAAGCAACAAGGATCACACTTGCCGTGAAAAGAACTGTAGCCATTATCGTTAGATAAAAAGTTGAGTAAGCATATTCGCCCTTGCGCATTAATTCAACTGACCTTCTGTATCTAAAATAAGAAATTAAAATCATCAATGCGCCACATGCTGTAAGTGCAATTCCCAAGATTTCAGGCCAACTGCTTGCCATCATTTCCGATTCAATGACAGCGCCAGCTGTTTTTCGTGCAAGTCTAGAAAATTTTACTGCGACAAAACCAAAAGCCATAATGCCAATTCCAGTGCGTATCCATGATAAAAAGGTGCGCTCATTAGAAAGATGTTCGCTGATTAATTGCTGGTCGGAAATTCTTTTTTGCATAAAAAATTACTGGTTTGCTCAATTAAGTTAGCCAATCTTTTTCAACAAGATCAGCCTTTGTAAATAGATAATTTAGGTTTTAGTGGATCAGTTGTTCGAGGGATTTGCGCTGGGCTCGTCTATCGATGTAGAGTCTGTATTGCTTCCAATATTCTGTCCACTATGATCAACACTCGCATTTGTTTCGGGATTTGTTTGTGAATTTGTTTGAGCGTCTGTTTCCTGATAATTATCTTCCTTTACATTTGGGTCGCCAGATTTAGAACTGTCTTTACATGAAATGACTGTGGCAAATGCAAACATTATCGCTAATAAATTAAATTTTTTCATAATTTATAATTTTAGATTACTAAATTAAATAGTTGGATAACCTCCGGTTACTTGAACGGTCGATCCAGTCATATAACTAGATCCTTCGGAAGCCAAGAGTACGAATGCAGCAGCAAGTTCGGCCGGTTGTGCGGCTCGACCCAGTGGCAATTCTGCGCCAAATTCCTTCACCTTTTCGTCAGGCATTGTCGAAGGTATTAGTGGAGTCCAGACTGGTCCTGGCGCTACGCAATTGACCCTAATTCCTTTTGGTGCCCAAAGTTGCGCCAAGCTAACAGTGAAATTTTGAATCGCAGCTTTTGTCGCAGAATAAGCTATTAATTCTTTTGGCGCCTTGTATGCATTTACCGAGGTGGTATTTATGATGGTACTTCCAGGCTTTAAGAATTTTTCTGAAGCTTTACATAGATAAAATAAAGGGTAAATGTTCACTTTAAATGTTTGGTCCCATTCTAACGCTGTGATGTCTTGAAGACTATCGCGAGCCATTTGATAAGCTGCATTATTTACCAAAATATCAATTCCTTCAAATTCGCTTACCGTGCGCTCTATCATTTTAATGCAATGTTGCTCATCAGATATATCTCCGGGTAAAAGCAATGCTTTTCTTCCTGTTTGTTCTACAAGTTTTGCTGTTTCGTTAGCATCTTCGGTTTCATTTAAATAGGAAATGGCAACATCTGCGCCCTCACGTGCAAAAGCAATGGCGATGGCACGACCAATTCCAGAATCGCCACCGGTAACGAGCGCTTTTCTGCCCACCAGTTTGCCAGAGCCAACGTATGATTGCTCACCGTGATCAGCTTTCAATAACATATCTGCATCGGTTCCGGGTATTTCTTGTCTTTTTTCGTTATATGGTGGTCTTGGATACTTATGTAAAGGGTTTTGCAAATGATTTTTCATAAGGTCTAAATTTTAGTTGAATTATTAG
>Ga0265780_10002056_pt1 | contig 27850 bp, 22 predicted proteins | sample P1T30metagenome_FD_192432 | JGI IMG/M metagenome (GOLD analysis project Ga0265780, IMG submission 192432) | Plant litter microbial communities from East Loma Ridge, Irvine, California - P1 T30 | ecosystem: Environmental > Terrestrial > Plant litter > Unclassified | place: USA: California...
GTGCTCCGCGGGCACGCCCGGCACATCGTTAGTGCGCACGATGAGTTCGTCGTCGCGCAAGTCGAAATGCAGCCGGTCGGCGCGGTCGATCAGTTGAAACACACTTTGCAGCAAGTGGTAGCCATCGGCGCGGCGGCCGGTAACGTGCAGGAACAGGTTGAGCTTGGCCGGAGCCGGGCAATCGTGCAGCGAACGCATGGATCAGGCCCCTGGCAGGACGACGATGCGGATCGCCAGGTCGGTGATATCGCCCGAGGCGGCGCGCTCGGCCTGGATCAGGCGCGGCACCGGCTGCCGGGCAGCGGCATCTTGCCACTCGACGAAACGCAGGCGCCAGCCATCCTTCGTCGTCACGGTGTTGCGGGCCGGCGAAGCGCGGAAGCGCTGGCCCGCCTCATCCAGCGCGTAGCCCTGCAGCCAGTCGCGCAGGCCCGATACCGGCAGCGGCCAACCCAGTGTCTGCTGGGTCAGGCTGTCGATGTCGGCCGCGCTGCGCGGTGGCTCGCCACCCTGGATCAGGGTCGCGGCGTTCGGCGTGACATTGATCGTGGCCACGGTCTGGCCCAGCGGCGAGATCAGGGCGACGTCGATCGCGCCCGGACGCTGCTCCCAATTGAAACTGCCGGTGATCGATTCGAGCCGGCCATCCTTCTGGTAATTGACCGACAGCTTGCCCGTGAGGTCGATGCTGTCGCGATAGTCCCCGACCGTGGCCTGGTTCAGGCTGGCGGTAGTGGTGGCGCAACCGGCCAGGACGGCAAACGAAGAGACGGCGGCGAGCAAGGCGAGACGGCGGGTGAGCAGCATAGAAAGGGCAAGCAAGAAGTGTCGGCGGAGGCAGCGCGGGCGCCATCGCCCGCACTGCAGAAGCGTGGATTATTTCACAAGGACGAGCGCAGCCGCGCCAGCGTATCGCGCAGCGTGTCGTTCTGCGGATCTTTTGCGCGCGCCTCGCGCCAGAGCTGCTGGGCCGCGCCCTTCTGCCCCTTCTGCCACAGCACTTCGCCCAGGTGGATGGCGATCTCTGGATCCTGGCGCAGGCCATAGGCGCGGCGCAGGAATTTCTCGGCCTCGTCCAGGTTGCCCATGCGGTAATGGATCCAGCCCATGCTGTCCATGATGAAGGGATCGTCCGGCGCCATGGCCAGCGCCTTGGCGATCAGGCCGTAGGCTTCCTGCAACCGCACATTGCGCTCGGCCAGCGAGTAGCCCAGCGCGTTGTACGCGTGATGATTGTCGGGCGCCTGGGCCATCACTTCGCGCAATTGCGCTTCCATCACATCGACCTTGCCCAGCTTTTCGGCCAGCAGCGCGAAGTCGTACAGCAGATCGGGATTCTTCGGGAAACGCTTGGCCGCCGCATCCATCGCGGCAAACGCCTCTTGCAGCTGGCCGGCGTCGCGCAGCAATTGCGCCTCGGCCGCCATCAGCTGGGCCTGGCGCTCCGGCTCCTCGGGCTTGATCTCGCCCAGCAGGCGGCGCGCGCCGGCCAGGTCGCCGCCCTTGGCCATCAGCTGGGCGCGGCGCAGCTGGGCATTGAAGCGGGTCTGGGCGTCGGTGTTCTCGGGCACCTTGTCCAGCCACTGCAGGGCACCCGGCAGGTCGCCGCGCTCCTCGGCCAGCTGCGACAGGATCAGCAGCGCGCGCGACGGATCGCGTTCGTCTTCGGGATTGCGTCCCAGCACCTCGACGAAGCGGGTGAAATACTGTTCGGCGCCCGGCGCATCGTTCATCTGGGTCGCCAGGATGCCCAGCGCGTACAGGTGGGCGACATTCTCGGGCTGGGCCTTGACCAGCGCTTCGAACTCGCGCCGGGCGGCCGGATAATCCTTGCGGTTGACCAGCACCCGCGCATACGCGGCGCGCACATCGCCCGACTTCGGATAGCGCTTGAGGAAGTCTTCCATCAAGGCCACCACCTGGGCTTCGTCGTCGGTCACCTGCGCCAGCATCAGCAGCGCCAGCTCGGCGTCCGGCCTGGCCGCCAGCGCGGCCTGCGCTTCGCTGCGCGCCAGCGCCTTGTCGCCGCGCGCCAGCGCGATCTGGGCGCGCACGACGCGCGCTTCCATCATGCCCTGGTACGGCGCGATCAGGCGCTCGAGCATGGCGATCGCCGCCTCTTTGTCCTTGGCGCGGCCCAGCAATTGCTGGACCTGGAACAGCAGCATGCCGCGGCGCGCCGGCGTGGCGTCGCGCAGGCGCTGCTCGAAGATCGGCTCGAGGCCCGAAATACGGTCGGACGTGACGGCCATGCCGACGAAATACTGGGTCGCTTCTTCGGAGTCCGGATCGAGCTGGTACCACAGGCGCACGGCAGCCAGCGTGTCCTCGGCCTGCTTCGCGGCCACCGCCATCTCGGCGGCGCGGCGCGCCAGGCGCGGATCGCGGGTCTGCTGGGCCAGGTTGTAGACGGTGAGATACGGCCCCTGCCAGTCGCCATTGCGGAAGGCGAACTCGGCCTTCATGAGCTGGTCGAGCATGGTCGGGGTCAGCTCGACCTTGGGCAAGCGGGCTTCTTCCTCGGCCTTGCGCTGCGCGGCCAGTTCTTCTTCGTCGGGCTCCGCCTGCGCGGGCTGCGGCGCGGCGGATTGGGCCGCGTCGGCGGCAAGCGTCGTCTGCTGGGCCGGCGCGCCGGCACATGCCGATAGCGAACCGACCAGCAGCCCGGAGAGGGTTACAATGGCGAAAGCGTTTTTCAATGCAATTCCAGAAGTCCGAGTTGATAAATTGATTCTACGCTCATGCGCAGGCGCCTGCCGCGCTGGGCCGACCGGGCTGCACCAGCCCGGCCCGCGTCCGGCCGCACCCTCGCTACTTGCCGCGATGGCAACCCGACTTTACACGAACTCCCTTAGCGATGCCTGAACTCCCAGAAGTAGAAGTCACCCGGCGCGGTGTCGCGCCGCATATCGAAGGCCGCGTCGTCCAGCAGGTCGTCTGCCGCCGCGACGGCCTGCGCTGGCCGTTCCCGCCCGGCCTGTCCGAACTGCTGGCCGGACGCCGCATCCTGTCCACCGGCCGGCGCGGCAAATACCTGCTGATTCATTTCGAGCATGGCACCCTGATCATCCACCTCGGCATGTCCGGTCACCTGCGCGTACTGCCGCCCGGCATCGAGCCGCGCAAACACGACCATTTCGACCTGGTGGTCGACGGCGCCGACGGCGTCCAGGTGCTGCGCCTGCACGATCCACGCCGTTTCGGCGCCGTGCTGTGGCATGCCAGCGAGAACGGCCCGCTCGACCAGCATGTCCTGTTGCGCGGCCTGGGCGTGGAACCGCTCGACGAGGGGTTCGACGGCGCCCTGCTGCACCGCGAGACTCGCCGTCGTAGTGCTCCAATTAAACAAGTGTTGCTTTCAGGCGACATCGTGGTGGGGGTCGGGAACATCTATGCATGCGAGAGTTTGTTTCGCGCCGGGATCAGTCCGAAAACCCCTGCTTCCCGTATCAGCCGGGCACGTTATGACCGCCTGGCCGAGGCGATTCGCGACATCCTGGCGGCCGCCATCGTCCAGGGCGGCAGCACGCTGCGGGACTTTATTGCAGTAAATGGCCAGTCAGGATATTTCCAGCAGACATATTTCGTCTATGATCGTGCTGGTGTACCTTGCCGCAATTGCGAGGCGCCGGTCCGCCAGATCAAGCAGGGCCAGCGATCGACGTTCTACTGCGCGCACTGCCAGCGATAGACTTCAACGAGCGAGAAACATGCAGGATCTACAACAGTATGGAGCATGGCGCGCCCGGGTCGCCGCCACCCTGGACAGCTACGGCGGCGCCCTGCGCGACGCCGGGCTGATCGACGTCGCCGGCGAGCAGATCATCGCGCGCGCGCTGAACCGCCTGCGCGACGACCGCCTGTCGGTCGCCTTCGTGGCCGAATTTTCGCGCGGCAAGACCGAGCTGATCAACGCCCTGTTCTTTTCCGACTATGGCCAGCGCATCCTGCCCTCGAGCGCCGGACGCACCACCATGTGTCCGACCGAGCTGCTGTGGGATCCGCAGCTGCCGCCCTGCATCCGCCTGTTGCCGATCGAGACCCGCGCCGGCGATTTGTCCACCGGCGACTACCGCGACGATCCCGAGTCCTGGACCGTCCTGCCGCTCGACCTGGAAAATGCGGAGAATATGCACGCCACGCTGCGCCAGGTCAGCCAGACACGCCAGGCGTCGACCGTCGAGGCCGAGCGCTACGGCCTGTACGACCAGCACGACCCCGACCTGGCCGCCAGCATGGATTCGGACGGCACGATCGAGATCCCGCGCTGGCGCCACGCCATCATCAACCTGCCGCACCCGCTGCTCAAGCAGGGCCTGGTGGTGCTCGACACCCCGGGCCTGAACGCGATCGGCACCGAGCCGGAGCTGACGCTCAACCTGATCCCGAGCGCCCACGCAGTGCTGTTCGTGCTGGCCGCCGACACCGGCGTCACCAAGAGCGATATCGAAGTCTGGCGCACCCATATCGGCGCCGGCGCGGGACGCATGGCCGTGCTCAACAAGATCGACGCCATGTGGGACGAGCTCAAGACCGGCCCCGCGATCGAAGCCGAGATCAAGCGCCAGCAGAACGACGTGGCGCGCCTGCTTGGCCTGGAGTCGCGCCAGGTGTATCCGGTCTCGGCCCATAAAGCCCTGGTCGGACGCATCAGCGGCGACATGGCCCTGTTCGAGCGCAGCCGCCTGGGTGCCCTCGAATCGGCGCTGTTCAACGAACTGATTCCCGAGCGGCGCGCGATCGCCGAGCGCCAGCTGCGCGCCGACCTCGAGACCCTGGCCGCCGGCCAGCAGATGCTGCTGGCGGCGCGCCTGCGCGAGCTGGTCGAGCAGTTGCAGGAACTGCGCAGCCTGCGCGGCAAGAACCAGAGCGTGATCGGCCACATGGTGCGCCGGGTCGAGGCCGAGAAGAAGGAATTCGACGCCGGCCTGTTCAAGCTGCAGGGCACGCGCGCCGTGTTCACGCGCCTGTCGACCGAGCTCTATACCCTGCTCGGCATGGACGCCCTGCAGGGACGGACGGCGGCCGTGCGCAGCTCGATGGGGTCGGTGCGCTTCGCCACCGGCATGCGCGGCCCGGTGCGCGAGTTCTTCGAGGGCGCGCGCGCCAGCCTGCTCGAAGCCGGCGCCAAGGTCGACGAGATCAAGTCGATGATGGACGTCATGCACCGCAAGTTCGCAGCCGAGCACGGGTTGACCCTGAGCCTGCCCCCGAGCCTGTCGCTGGCGCGCCACGTGGCCGAGATCGAATCCATCGAGGAGCTGTTCGTGCGCCAGTTCGGCACCGCGACCCTCTTGATGACCAGCCGCGCGACGCTGCTCGAGCGCTTCTTCGATTCGATCGCCTCGCGCGTGCGGCGCGTGTTCCGCGCCGCCAACGCCGACGTCGAATCCTGGCTGAAGGTCGCCAACACGCCGCTGGAAACGCAGATCCGCCAGCACCGCGACGGCCTGCGCCAGCGCCAGGCCACGGTCCAGCGCATCCACGACGCCAGCGACAGCCTGGAACAGAAGATCGGCGTGTTCGAGAGCGGCCAGGCCGAACTCGAGAACACGCGCGCACGCCTGAGTGCATTGGCCGCCGGGGTCACCACCACCCTGGCCGCGACCAGCGTGGCCACCAGCATGGCCGTCAGCGCTGCCTACGACACCGCTTGAAAGGCGTATGAAACGTTTGACCGAGTTCGACCAGCTGGCCGATCCGACCTTCTCGCAGGCCGTGATCGACTGGCAGCGCAGCCATGGGCGCCACACCCTGCCGTGGCAGAACACCACCGACGCCTACCGCGTCTGGCTGTCCGAGATCATGCTGCAGCAGACCCAGGTCGCCGCGGTGCTGGGGTATTACGCGCGATTCCTGGAGCGCTTCCCGACCGTGCAGGCGCTGGCCGAGGCGCCATCCGAAGACGTGATGGCGCACTGGAGCGGCCTCGGCTACTACACCCGCGCGCGCAACCTCCACGCGTGCGCCCGCCGCGTGGTGCAGGACTACGACGGCGTGTTCCCGAGCGACCCGGCGCTATTGGCCGACCTGCCCGGCATCGGCCGCTCGACCGCGGCGGCGATCGCCGCGTTCTCGAGCGGCGTGCGCGCCGCCATCCTCGACGGCAACGTCAAGCGCGTGTTCGCGCGCGTGTTCGGCATCGACGCCTATCCGGGCCTCAAGCCCGTCGAGGACGCGCTGTGGCGCCGCGCCGACGCCCTGCTGCCCGAGGTGGCCGGCCATCCCGGCGCCATCGAATCCTACACGCAGGGCCTGATGGACCTCGGCGCGACGCTGTGCACGCGCGCGCGCCCCGACTGCGGCCGCTGTCCGCTGCAGTCGCGCTGCGTGGCCTTTGCCACCGGCCGCACCGCCGAGCTGCCGGTGCGCAAGCCGAAAAAGGCCACGCCCGAGAAGCGCACCGCGCTGCTGGTCGTAATCGACCAGGGCGACGTGCTGCTCGAGCAGCGCCCGCAAACCGGGATCTGGGGTGGCTTGCTGTCGCTGCCGGAAGTCGGCGGGCACGTGCCGATGGACCCTGACCAGCCCCCGCTGTGCACCGCGGATGTCGTGGCGGCAGCCACGGTGTTCGGCACGCTCGACGAAGTGCGGCCGTTGAGCCCGCTGGTGCACGTGTTCACCCACTACAAGCTGCATATCGCCCCGTTCGCGGTGACGCTGGCGACGCGCGCCGCGCAGGGCGGCGGCCATGTGTGGTGGAAGCTGGCGGCGATCGGCGACGCGCCGCTGCCGGCGCCGGTCAAGAAGCTGCTGCTGGACCTGGCGGCGCCCAGCCTGTTCGACTGAATCCACGGCCGGCGGCGATGTCCGCTGTGCGGTCGATTCCACGCACCGTGACCATCGAATCGATCTGACGCCGCGCGGCTGCAGCGGCAGGCTCCGGCGGCTGACGTCGATGACGGCGCCGGATCAGAAATGATCGAGCGAAAAGATGCGCCGGTGCTCGCGGATCGCGTAGCGGTCGGTCATGCCGGCGATGTAGTCGGCGATCTTGCGCGCCTGCCTCGATGGGTCGCCCTCGGCCTGGTAGTCGGTCGGCAGCAGCACCGGGTCGGCCAGGAAGGCCTCGAACAGCTCGCGCACGATGCGGCTGGCCTTGACCCGCATGCGGTTGACCTGGAAATGGCGGTACAGGTTGGCGTACAGGAAGCGTTTCAGGGCGGTGGTCTCGGCGCGCATCGCGTCCGAGAAACGGATCAGGGGCCCACCGGCGCGCACGTCGTCGATGGTCTGCGGGTTGGCGTCGAGGATCAGGCGGCGCGAGGTCTCGACCAGGTCGGCGGTCATTGCCGTGATCATCAGGCGGATGGTCTCGTACAGCGCGCGCCGCCCCTGCAGGCCCGGGTATTGCTGCTCGACCTGGCGGCGCAGGCGCGCGAACAACTCCACTTCTTCCATCTGCTGCATCGTGAGCAGGCCGGAGCGCAGGCCATCGTCGATATCGTGGTTGTTGTACGCGATCTCGTCGGCCAGGTTGGTCAGCTGGGCTTCCAGGCTGGGCTGGCTGCGCTCGATGAAGCGCTGGCCCAGCTCGCCCAGCTGGCGCGCATTGTTGGGCGAGCAGTGCTTGAGGATGCCCTCGCGCGTCTCGAAGGTCAGGTTCAGGCCGTCGAAGGCGCCGTAGTGCTCTTCGAGGTGGTCGACCACGCGCAGGCTTTGCAGATTGTGCTCGAAGCCGCCGAAATCCTTCATGCAGTCGTTGAGCACGTCCTGGCCCACGTGGCCGAACGGCGTGTGGCCGAGGTCGTGCGCCAGCGCGGTGGCTTCGACCAGGTCTTCGTTCAGGCGCAGGCTGCGCGCCAGCGTGCGGCCGATCTGCGCCACCTCGATCGAGTGCGTCAGGCGGGTGCGGAACAGGTCGCCCTCGTGGTTCAGGAAGACCTGGGTCTTGTACTCGAGCCGGCGAAACGCGGTGGAATGGATGATGCGGTCGCGGTCGCGCTGGAATTCGCTGCGCGCGCCGGGCCCCGGCTCGGCGTGCTTGCGGCCGCGCGACTGCGAGGAATGCGCGGCGTAGGGAGCCAGTATGGCGTCGAAGTCCATGGCGTCCCCGCTCAGGCGCTGCACGCGGCCAGGGTCGAGCGCAGGATGTCGAGCGGCGCCGTGGCGATCGACGGGCTGCCCAGGGGCTTCAGCAGGATGAAGCGGATTTCGCCACCCTCGTTCTTCTTGTCGACTTCCATCAGCTCGATCCAGCGCGCCTCGCCCAGGTCGGGCGCCACGGCCGGCAGCCCGGCGGCGCGCACCAGCGCGCGCACGCGCTCGACGCTGCCCGGCTCGATCAGGCCCAGGCGCGCCGACATGTCGGCCGCCATCACCATGCCGCAGCCGACCGCTTCGCCGTGCAGCCATTTGCCGTAGCCGAGGCCATTCTCGATCGCGTGGCCGAAGGTGTGGCCGAAGTTCAGCACCGCGCGCAGGCCGCCTTCGCGCTCGTCCTTGCGCACCACGTCGGACTTGATCTCGCACGAGCGCGCCACCGCGTAGGCGATGGCTTGCGGGTCGCGCGCGGTCAGCTTGTCGACGTTGGCTTCGATCCAGTCGAAGAAGGCGGCGTCGAGGATGGCGCCGTGCTTGATCACCTCGGCCAGGCCGGCCGACAGCTCGCGCGCCGGCAGCGTGTGAAGCGTGGCGGTATCGGCGATCACGGCGCGCGGCTGATAGAACGCGCCGATCATGTTCTTGCCCAGCGGGTGGTTGATGCCGGTCTTGCCGCCCACCGAGGAATCGACCTGGGCCAGCAGGGTGGTCGGGATCTGCACGAACGGCACGCCGCGCATATAGCTCGAGGCGGCAAAGCCGGTGAGGTCGCCGATCACGCCGCCGCCCAGCGCCACCAGCGTGGTCTTGCGGTCGCACTTGTTCTGCAGCAGCGCGTCGTACACCAGGTTGAGCGATTGCCAGTTCTTGTGCTCTTCGCCGTCCGGCAGCACGATCTCGAGTACGTCGCGGCCGGCGGCGCGCAGGTGGCCGGCGACTTTGTCCAGGTACAGCGGCGCCACCGTGGTATTGGTGACGATGGCGACCTTGCCGCCGCCGATGTGGCGCGCCAGCAGCGCGCCGTCGTCCAGCAATCCGGGGCCGATCGCGATCGGGTAGCTGCGTTCGCCGAGTTCGACGTTGAGGGTAATCTGTGCCTGTTCGTTCATCGATGTCCTTGCCAGCCGGCGCGCGCGGGCGTTCTCTTGCGCCGCAAGCTGGTCCAATATGGTCTGTATCATCGATTGTACGTTAGGACGGCCGGTGTCGATGACCAGGTCCGCAATCTCGCGGTACAGCGGATCGCGCACCGCCCACAGTTCCTCGAGCTTGGCGCGCGGGTCGGCGGTCTGCAGCAGCGGGCGGTTCTTGTCGTGGGCGGTGCGCTGCAGGATGCTGCCGATCGAGGCGCGCAGGTAGATCACGGTGCCGCGCTCGGCCAGCAGCGCGCGGCTGGCCGGATCGAGCACGGCGCCGCCGCCGGTGGCCAGCACCAGGCCCTGCTGGCTGGAGAGGTCGCGGATCACGTCCGCTTCGCGCCGCCGGAAGCAGGCTTCGCCCTCGATCTCGAAGATCCACGGAATGGTCGCGCCGGTGCGCGCCTCGATCTCGTGGTCGGAGTCGACGAAGCGACGATTGAGCTTGCGCGCAAGTAATCGTCCGATGGTGGTCTTCCCTGCCCCCATCAGGCCAACGAGAAAGATATTGTTGCTCTTACAGTGAGGCACTATTTTCGATCGCTCAAATGCAAACGGCCAGGATAACCTGGCCGCCGCGTGTCATTGGGTCGCCCGGCTGGCCCGGGCGTTGCTCATGGTTTACGAACAGGTGAACGACAGTTTAAACGGAATCGTGGTGACGTCGTTCAACGGCGTGGTCGTCTTCATCGTGAAGGTCACCGTTTTGGGCGCGCAGGTGGCGCCCGCGCCGCCGCCCTTCACCACCACATTGCTGATCCAGGCCTGCGATCCGGTGGCGTCGGTTGGCGCGATATTCGGCACTTTTTCCTCGGTAAAGGTAACGTCGGGCGCGGTGCCGTCGATCGCGATCGTGGTTTCGTTCGGCAACGGATTGTCGTTGACGTCGCCCAGCTGGATCGCGAGTGCGGCGCTGTCGACGCGATTGACCGGCGCCAGTTCGAAGTAGCCGTCCTTGAACGCGATTTTCTTGCCGCCGACGGTGACGTTGCGCACGAAGCTGCCGCTCAGGAACAGCTCGGTCTTGTCGAACAGGGTGGTGGTGCCGTCGGTCGAGCTGGCGCACACGGTGGCCACGCCGGGACGGGTGGTGTCCGCCGTGCTGGTCGCATGGCCGCTATTGCATGGGGTGACCGGCAGGCCCGGTTGGGCCACACGCGGATTCTGCGCGCGGAAGTCGACCGCGCAGCCGCCGTTCGTGGTCACGCAACCGCCGCGGCTGGACGAGCCGACCGAACCGAGGTTGGTGATGAAGGTCACCGCGGCGCCGTCCGCCACCGGATTGCCGGAGGCGTCGGCCATCAGCACCTGCAGTTCCGACGGTGCTTCGCTGGTGCCGCTGTCATGGTTCCAGCCTTCGATATTGAACACGCTCGTGCTCAGCGAGAAGCCGCGCTGGGTTGGCAGGCCGGTGCTGACCGACATCTGGTCGGAGCGGGTCGAGAAGGCGGTGCCGTCCACGGTGGCCAGCACGCGGAACGCGACTGCGGTCGAGCCCGAGTTGACGCTGGCGGTCACGTTGCCCGAGGCATCGGTGAGGGCGCTGGCCGTATTCAGGGTCACGTCGGCGGTCGATGGCGTAATGGCGAAATTGACTTTCTGGCCCGCAGCCACTGCGACCCTGCTCGCATCCAGGACCTGGAAGATCAGGGTGGCGGTCTCGGTGCGGCCGCTGCCGCCCTGGCCCTTCGGCACGATCGACTGGTCGCTCGGCGTGGTGCTGACGAAGGTGATCGAGGCCGGCGCCTGCGCCACCGGCGTGGTGCCAGTACCGGTGCCGGGAGTGGTGGTGCCGCCGGTGCCAGGATTGACCGCGCCGGGGCTGCCGCCACCACCGCCGCACGCGCTCAGCGTGGCGGCCAGGATCAATGCCATGCCCGTGTATTTGAATGTATCGTTTTTCATCTTTCTCAGCACTTTTTTATGGTGTTAATGGAACTGGGAGTGCGCGGCCGACGCCGCGCCCATCAGCGCACGCCGGCGACGTTCTCGTTCACGATCTTCGGGGTAATGAACACCAGCAGCTCGGTCTTGCTGCTTTCGCGCGCGCTGGTCTTGAACAGGTAGCCCAGCAGCGGGACATCACCCAGCAACGGAACCTTGGTCACGTTGTTGCGGTCGGTCTGCTGGTAGATACCGCCAAGCACCACGGTGCCGCCGTTCTCGACCATCACCTTGGTCTTGACGTGCTGGGTATTGATGGCGAAGCCGGCGCGGGTTTCCTCGCCCTTCGAATCCTTGCTCACTTCCACGTCCAGCACCACATTGCCGTCCGGGGTGATCTGCGGCGTGACTTCCAGGCGCAGGTTGGCCTTCTTGAACGAAATCGAGGTGGCGCCGCTGCTGGTGGCCTGCTCGTAGGGCAGTTCGACACCCTGTTCGATCAGGGCGACCTGCTTGTCCTCGGTGACCACGCGCGGGCTGGAGATGATCTTGCCCTTGCCGTCCGCTTCCAGCGCCGACAGTTCCAGGTTCAGGAAGCGGTTCGCGGCCGACGAGAACAGCGAGAACGCCAGCGACGAGGCCGGGACGCCGCCGAGGCCGGCGGCCGGCAGGTTGACCATGGTGGTGTTGGCGAAGCTGTTCTCGCTGGTGACCTGGCCGGTGACCTGGCCCACGCCGGCGAGGTTGCCGCCGATGGCGATGCGTTCGTTGCCGCTGACCTGCCAGCCAGAATCGCCGCCACGCTGGGTGCGCAGGTCGGCGAAGCCCAGCTTGGCGCCGAGGTTGCGCGAGAAGCCGTCGTTGGCCTCGACCAGGCGTGCTTCGATCAGCACCTGCTTGGAGGCGACGTCGGTCTTCTGGATCAGCTTGCGGATATCCTCGATCTTGGACGCGATGTCGGTCACGAACAGCTGGTTGGTGCGTGGATCGATGATGGCGCTGCCGCGGCGCGACAGCACGCGGTTACGCCCGCCGCTGTCCGAATTCGACGTGGCGCCGTTGGTATCCAGGCCGAACACGGTGCGGAACGATTCCGCCTTCTGGTAATTGAGCTGGAAGATCTCGGAGCGCAGCGGCTCGAGTTCGGCGATCTGGGCGCGCTGCTCGAGCTCGAGCTTTTCCTTGGTCAGCAGTTCTTCCTTCGGCGCGATCCACAGCACGGTGCCGTTCTTGCGCATGTCCAGGCCCCTGGCGTTCAGGATCACGTCCAGCGCCTGGTCCCATGGCACGTCCTTCAGGCGCAGGGTCAGCGAGCCGCTGACCGAATCGCTGGCGATGATGTTCAGGCCCGAGATATCGGCCACCGCCTGCAGCGCGGCGCGCACCTCGACGTTCTGGAAGTCGAACGAGAGCTTCTCGCCGCGGTAGCCCTGCGGGTTGTCGCGCGAGCCGGCGCTGTTGCGGTTCGGGTCCTCGACCACCGGACGCACTTCGACCACCAGCTGGGTGTCGCTCTGGTAGACCGATTGCTCCCAGGCGCCCTTGGCTTCGACCGTCATGCGCACGTTGTCGCCCTGGGCCAGCGTCGAGACGCGGGTCACCGGGGTGCCGAAGTCGGTCACGTCCAGGCGCCGGCGCAGCGCTTCCGGCAGGCGGGTGCCGAGGAAGTCGATCGTCACGCCGGTGGCGTTCTGTTTCACGTCGACCGCCACCTGGTTGCTCGGCAGGTCGACCACGACCCGGCCTGCGCCATTGTTGCCGCGGCGGAAATCGAGGTCGCGCAGTTGCGGACGGCCGGCGGGCGCCGCCGCCACGACCGGGGCCGGCGTCACCGGCATGCCCTTGGCGTCGACCGCGCGCGCCAGGCCGCCGGTGCCTTCGACGGTGACGATCACCGACTTGCCGTCGATCGCGGTGGCGTAGTTCAGCGGCCGCGCCAGGTTCAGCACCATGCGGGTGCGCTCGCCGGCCTGCACCAGGTTCAGGCTGCGCACATCGCCCAGGTTCAGCTCCTGCACCGCCTTGCCGGTGGCGTTGGCGGTGGCGCCGAAGTCGAGCGCGATGCGCGATGGGTTGGTGATCGCGAAACCGATCGGCGCGCGCGCCGGGGTCTCGCGCATGGTCACGTTGATGACCACGTTGGAGCCCTGCTGGTTGGCGCTGATCGACTCGATCGCGTTACCCTGGGCCATGGCGGCGCCCGCGCACATCAGTAACATGCATGCGGCTGCGGCGCGCGCCAGCCGGGCTGGCATGGCGAAGCGAATCTTGACGTTGGGGGTCATTTACTGCTCTCCTTATTGTGCTGCAGCTCGATATGGGCCGTCCGTTCGACCCAATCGCCGGTCGCGTCCTGCACCGTTTCCCTGATTTCGATGGCTTCCTCGCTCACACGCGTGATCCGCCCGTAGTTCTGTCCGATCCGTTGTCCCGCGCGCACCCGGTACAGCGTGCGCTCGACCTGCAGCAGCGCATAGGTGACGCCGCCCTTCTTCATGGTGCCGACCATGTTCATGGTGTCGAGCGGGAAGTTCTCCATCACTTCCTTGGGACGGTTCTGGTCTGGCGCGTTGGCGTTGTTCGCCTGCGCGACCGAGGCGTCGCCCAGCAGCTTCGATGGCGCGAACGGGTCCGGCTCGTCGCGCGCATCGTAGCCGTAGGGCTCGAAGTTCTTCGGTTCCGGCAGCGGCTTCACCTTCGGCACGGTCTGCTTCTCGACATCTTTCATCCAGGCCTGGATCTCGCCGACGCCGCCGTCGCCGCAGGCGGCGAGGAGACTGGCAGTGGCAACCAGCGCAAGGCGCTTCGCAAGCTTCATGCGCATCATTTCTTGCCTCCGCTCTTGGCCTTGGTGGTCTTGGCACTCTTGCCCTTCTTGCCCTTGGCCTTCTTGTCGGCCTCGATCGCGGCGCGCTGGGCAGCCAGCTCTTCCTGGTCGAGGTAACGGAAGGTCTTGGCGACCGCTTCCATGCCCATGCCGCCGTCCTTGGTGGCCTGCAGCGTCAGGTTGTTCAGGGTGACGATGCGCGGCAGGTTCGCCATGTCGGCGGCGAATGCGCCCATGTCGTGGTAGCGGCCCGTCACCTTGATATTGATCGGCAGTTCGGCGTAGTAGTCGCGCACCACTTCCTGGCCCGGCTTGAACAGCTCGAACTGCAGGCCGCGGCCGACGCCCGACTGGTTGATGTCCGACAGCAGCGCATACATTTCCGACTTGTTCGGCAACTGCTTCTCGAGGCGCACGACGTACAGGTCGACCTGGGCCTTCTGGGCCTTGAGGGCTTCCAGGTTGATCGCCTGGGCCATCTTGGTCTTGTATTCCTCGCGCAGCTTTTCTTCCTGGCGCTTGCCTGCTTCCTGAGCGGCGAACTGGTCGCTCCAATAGAAGTAATAGCCCAGGCCCACGACCAGCGCGGTCACGCCGATCGCGCACAGCAGGCGCGGGGCCAGCGGCCACTGGCCGGGCTGACGCCCCTGCAAGTCCTGGAACTGCGCGCGCAACCCGGCGCCGAATCCCTTGATATCGATATTCATGGCTTTTCTGCCCCCTTGCCGGCCTTGGCGCCCGGCTTGGCCGCCGCCGTGGCGGTGTCCCCGGCGTCGGCTTCATCGCCGTTGCGCAGGCGCTTGATCGACACGCCGAGCGTGAATTCGACCACCTTGCGCGCGTTCTTGCCCTGGGCCAGGGAAGCGGCGCGTACTTCGGTGAGGTCGGGTTTTTCCAGCCATGGCGACTGGCTCGACAGATTGCGCAGCAGTTCGGCGACCCGCTCCTGCGACTGGGCGTTACCGACCAGGATCACGCGCTGGCCGCTCTGCTTGACCGATTTCAGGAACACGCCTTCCGGCGTCTGGCGCACCAGTTCGTCGAGCAGGTGGACCGGCTGGTTGCGGTCACCCTGCAAATCCTCGACTGCCTGCTGGCGCGCCTGCAGGGCGGCGATCTCGTCCTTGAGGTTGGTAATCTCGGCAATCTGCTTGTCGAGGTCGGCGCTGGCTTTCTTCAGCACGTCGTTGCGCTGTTCCTGGACCGAGATCTGGCTGGCGTTGTAGCCGCCGACCAGCAGCACGATGATGGCGCCGATCACGCCGCCCAGGGCCAGCAGGGCGACAAAGGCGGCCTGCTTCTGTTTGCGTTTTGCCTCGCGGTGAGGCAACAGGTTAATGCGAATCATCAGCCAAACCTCCTCAGCGCCAGGCCGCAGGCGACCAGGTAGGCCGGACCTTCCTGGCGCAGCTGGTTTTCGCGCACGCCGGGGCCGAACTGCATGCCTTCGAACGGCGCCGCCAGGGCGCTTGGAATGCGGGTGCGGCCGGCCACGACCTCGAGAATGCCCGGCAGCAAAGCGCAGCCGCCGGCGATATACAGCTGGTCGATCCGGGTGTACGGGGTCGAGGTGTAGAAGAACTGGATCGCGCGCGTGATTTCCAGCGCCGCGTTCTCGAGGAACGGGGCGAGCAGGTCGGCGGTGTAGTTCTCCGGCAGGTCGCCGGCCTTCTTGCGGCTCTCGGCTTCCTCGAACGCCATGCCGTACGAGCGCACGATGTCCTGGGTAAGCGCATTGCCGCCGAACGGCTGTTCGCGCTCGTAGACGGCTTCGCCGTTCAGCAGCACCGAGACGTGGGTGGCGGCGGCGCCGATCTGGAACAGGGCCACGATCTGGTCCCGGCGCACCGTCGTCGCATGCTCGAGCGCACTGCGCGCGGCGTACGATTCGATATCCATCACGGTGGCGGAGAGGCCGGCGGCTTCGGCGATCGCGACCCGGTCCTCGACCTTTTCGCGGCGCGCGGCGGCCAGCATCACTTCCATATCGTCGGCCGAATTGGGCGCCGGCCCGATCACGTCGAAGTCGAGGCTGACCTCATCGAGCGCGAACGGGATATACTGGCTGGCCTCGGACTCGACCTGCACTTCCAGCTGGTCTTCCGACAAGCCGGCCGGCAGAATGATCTTCTTGGTGATCACTGCTGCGGGCGGCATGCCGAGCGCCACGTGACGAGCACGGGTGCCGCTTTTCTTCCAGACCCGGCGCACGGCATCGGCGACCTGATCCAGGTTTTCGATATTGCCGTCCACTACGGCGCCACGGGGCAGCGCTTCAAGGGCATAGCGCTCCAGGCGCATGACACCCTTGCCGGCATCGGCCAGCTCCACCAGGCGAACGCCCGATGTGCTGATGTCGAGTCCGACCATGGGTGGACTCGATTTACCAAACAAGGAACCCAGATTGATCACCAATACACTCCCTCGGCTGCCTGCAACGCAGGACGTTAGTCATACACGCCTGAAACGGCGAGTTGTCTTTTATTAAACAGCTGTGTATTTCTTTATAAAAATCCGATACTTACGTAAAGTACCGTCGAGGATCGTAGCAACAAAAGATGATGCTGGACAAGATATTTCTGCATTGGAACATTAGAATGCGGCGCGTCCGCACCACACTCCAGGCCAATCATTGCAAGCCGGGCATGAAGTTCACTGCGTTCGGTAACAATTGGCCATGTACTCTTGAGTTCCCTTAAGCTCAGATGAGTATCGGGTACCAAACCGCTGCCTTATAATGAGGCGGATCAACAAAGCGAAAGTCAGCATGAAAGAGAAACAAGCAGCACCCTCTTCTTCCTCGAGATTCAGCCCCAGGCGCCTGATCCTGATGGCCGTGGCCGGCCTGTTCGGCCTGGGCGCCATCGGCGTCCTGGTCCTGGTGTTCGCCCTGGCGATGGCCTACCCGAACCTGCCGGCGCTGGACACCATCACCGACTACCGGCCGAAAATGCCGCTGCGCATATTCACGGCGGATAACGTCCTGATCGGCGAATTCGGCGAGGAGCGCCGCACCCTGGTGCACTTCAAGGACATTCCGGACGTGATGAAGAAAGCGGTGCTGTCGATCGAGGACGACCGCTTCTACGAGCACAGCGGCATCGATTACCTGGGCATCATGCGCGCCGCCTTCCGCAACGCCACCGGCGGCGCACGCCAGGGCGCCTCGACCATCACGCAGCAGGTCGCGCGCAATTTCTTCCTGTCTTCGGAGCAGACCTTCAAACGCAAGGCCTACGAGGCGATGCTGGCCTGGAAGATCGAGAAGAACCTGTCCAAGGACCAGATCCTCGAGCTGTACATGAACCAGATCTACCTGGGCCAGCGCGCCTTCGGCTTCCAGTCGGCCGCCCAGATCTATTTCGGCAAGGACCTGCGCGACATCACGGTGGCTGAAGCGGCCATGCTGGCCGGCCTGCCGAAGGCGCCCTCGGCCTACAATCCGGTCGTCAACCCGACCCGCGCCAAGACCCGCCAGCAGTACATCCTGCAGCGCATGCACTCGCTCGGCTACATCACCGACGCCCAGTTCGCCCAGGCGAAGGACGAACCGCTCAAGATCAAGTCGGACAGCACCGCCTTCGGCGTGCACGCCGAGTACGTGGCCGAGATGGCGCGCCAGCTGGTGTACGAACAGTTCAAGGAAGACACCTATACCCGCGGCCTGAACGTGTTCACCACGATCACCAAGGCCGACCAGGACGCCGCCTACCTGGCCCTGCGCCGCGGCGTGATGGACTATGAGCGCCGCCGCCCCTACCGCGGCCCGGAATCGTACATCGACATCCCGTCCGCGAAAGGCGAGGCCGACGAGGCGATCGAGGCCGAGCTGGCCGAGCATCCGGACAGCGACAACATCATCGCCGCCATCGTGCTGCAGGCATCGACCGCCGAAGTCAAGGCGACCATCGCCTCGGGCGAGACCATCACCCTGGCGGGGCCGGGCCTGACCTTCGCACGCGCCTGGCTGTCGGACAAGGCGGCGCCGAACCGCCGCCTGCGCCGCGGCGCCGTGATCCGCGTGATGCAGGACGACGAATCGCGCTGGCTGATCACGCAGATGCCTGAGGTCGAATCGGCGTTCGTGGCCGCGAACACCGAGGACGGCTCGATCCGCGCCCTGGTCGGCGGCTTCGACTTCAACCGCAACAAGTTCAACCACGTGACGCAGGCGTGGCGCCAGCCGGGTTCCTCGTTCAAGCCGTTCATCTACTCGGCGTCGCTCGAGCGCGGCCTGTCGCCGTCGACCATCGTCAACGACGCGCCGATCAGCTTCGACGCCGGCCAGACCGGCGGCCAGGCCTGGGAGCCGAAGAACTACGACAACAAGTACGAAGGCCCGATGACCATGCGGCGCGGCCTGATGCAGTCGAAGAACATGGTTTCGATCCGCGTCCTGAACAAGATCGGCGCGCGCTACGGCCAGGAATACGCGGCCCGCTTCGGCTTCGAGCCGGAGCGTAATCCCGCCTACCTGACGCTGGCGCTGGGCGCCGGCGCCACCACGCCGCTGCAGATGGCCGGCGCCTACGCGGTGTTTGCCAACGGCGGCTACCGTATCAGCCCCTACCTGATCTCGAAGGTCACCGACAGCGACGGCAAGGTGCTGTCGGAAGCGCGGCCGGCGCGTTCGGGCGACGAAGCCAACCGCGTGATCGATGCGCGCAACGCCTTCCTGATGGACAGCATGCTGCGCGACGTGGTGCGTCACGGCACCGCCGCCAAGGCGATGGCGCTCAAGCGCACCGACCTGGCCGGCAAGACCGGCACCACCAACGACTCGATCGACGCCTGGTTCGCCGGCTACCAGCCGAAAGTGGTGGGCATCGCCTGGATGGGCTACGACAAGCCGCGCAACCTGGGCGCGCGCGAGACCGGCGGCGGCCTGGCCCTGCCGATCTGGATCGGCTACATGCAGAAGGCGCTCAAGGGCGAGCCGAATGTCGAGCGCGAAGTCCCGAGCGGACTGGTGCAGTACAACGGCGAGTACTACTACGCCGAAACGCCGCCCGGGATGGGAGTCGAGGCCCTGGACGTCGGCCCGCCGCCGGCGCCGGAGCAGCAGAAGGAACGCGATGCGGTGAGGAACGAGTTGTTCTGATCGTGTGACGCAACAACGACAAAGGCGGCCGATTGGCCGCCTTTGTCATGTCCGGGATACATTTGTCGTGGATGACGGCGCAGCCGTACCCACGGTCCCCGGTGCGATGCTGATTCAGGTCAGGGACACCGGCGCCCCGCCCTGCTCGCCCGCATACTTCGACAGCGAGGCAAAAAACTCGCTATCGTCGCGCGTATTGCGCCATTGTCCATCCACGCGCTTGTAGTGGAAACCGCCCGAGCGCGCCGCCACCCACATCTCCTGCAGCGGCGCCTGGCTGTTGACGATGATCTTGGAGCCGTTATCGATGAACTCGATCTCGAGCACATTGCCGCTGCGCTTGCACTCCACATCGATCACGTCCTCGTCGTTGAGGCGGTCGAACGCTTCCTCGATCTGCTTGAGGGTCAGGTCGGCAAGGTCCAAAAATTCGGTTTCGGTCATGCTACACTCCAAAATCTGCTAATCAAACCGTGATTCTAATCGTGAAGTCCTCCCTCGTGCTTTTGCCGGCCGTTTTGCTCGCAGCTGCCCTGTCCGGCTGCGGCCAGACCGGCGACCTGTACATGCCGAACCCGCCGGCCCGTCCCGCTCCGCCTCCGGTCGAGCAGCCAGCCCAGCCCGTCCCTTCGAACAACGCCTCCACGCCCGCACCGAACCGCTGATCACCATGTCGTCTCACTTTCCGTACCAAGATGGCGTGCTGCACGCCGAAAGCGTGTCCCTGTCCGCCATCGCTGAAGAGTTCGGCACGCCGACCTACGTCTATTCGAAGGCCGCCCTGCTCGAGAACTTCGCGGCCTACCACGACGCCTGCGCCGGCCGCGACGCCCTGGTCTGCTATGCGATGAAGGCCAATTCGAACCTGGCCGTGCTCGACCTGCTGGCGCGCGAGGGCGCGGGCTTCGACATCGTCTCGGGCGGTGAACTGCTGCGCGTGATCGCGGCCGGCGGCGATCCGGGCAAGACCATCTTCTCGGGCGTCGGCAAGACCGTCGAAGAGATGCAGCTGGCACTGGAAAAAGGCATCTTGTGCTTCAACGTCGAATCGATTCCCGAGCTGCATCGCCTGAATGACGTTGCCGGCAAGCTCGGCATGCGCGCACCGGTCTCGCTGCGCGTGAACCCGAACGTGGACGCCAAGACCCACCCGTATATTGCGACCGGCTTGAAGGCGAACAAGTTCGGCGTGGCCTTCGACGATGCGCTCGACACCTACCGCGCGGCCGCCAGCCTGCCGAACCTGGACGTAGTCGGCATCGACTGCCATATCGGCTCGCAGCTGCTCGACGACGCGCCGCTGCTCGAGGCGCTCGATAAACTGATCGACCTGATCGACAGCCTGCACGCCGAGGGCATCCACCTGCACCACCTGGATATCGGCGGCGGCATCGGCGTCGACTACGGCGTGGCCGGCGACAAGCCGCCGGTGCCGGTGGGCGACTATCTCGGCCGCCTGTTCAAGCGCATCGACGCCTGGCGCCTCGCCAAGCATGGCGGCCAGCCAATGAAAGTGATCTTCGAGCCGGGCCGCTCGATCGTGGCCAACGCCGGCGTGCTGCTGACCAGGACCGAATACCTGAAACCGGGCGCCGAAAAGAACTTCTGCATCGTCGACGCCGCGATGAACGACCTGATGCGTCCGACCCTGTACCAGGCCTGGATGGGCGTGCAGGCGGTGGCGCCGCGCGAGGGCGAGACGCTGGTATGGGATATCGTCGGGCCGGTGTGCGAGTCGGGCGACTGGCTGGCACGCGAGCGCGAACTGGCGCTGGCACCGGGCGACCTGCTGGCCGTCATGACGGCCGGCGCGTATGGCATGACGATGGCGTCGAACTACAACACCCGCGGCCGCGCGGCCGAGGTGATCGTCGATGGCGAGCAGATCCACCTGGTACGGCGGCGCGAGACGCCGGCCGAGGTATTCGCGCTGGAAACGATGATCAAATAAACGACGGCCCGCACGATGCGGTGATGGTGTTCAGTTGGCAGAAGAGCCGTCGCCCCAGCGCAGGCTGGGCCCCAAGTTCAGCGTATCGATAGCGCACGCCTCAGTGCAAACAGCCGGGATCACAGCCGGGGTCAGGTCACAGCCGGGGTCAGGTCTGACATTCGGTCACAGCCGGGGTCACACAGCCGGGGTCAGGTCTGACATTCAGACACGAGCTGAACCGTAATCACGAAAACGTTGGTATTACTGTTCGGGCCGTGTCCGAATGTCAGACCTGACCCCGGCTTGTGGCGTTTAAGCGCGCCGGTTGCGGCTTGCGCTTGAAATGCCAAAACACGCGCAGCGCCAGCAGCGAGGCCACGATGGCGCCGAACAGGATCGGCTGCGCGAAGTCGTTCTTGCCCGCCTTCATCCACCAGAAATGCAGGATCGCCTGCGGGCCGATCACATAGATCAGGCGGTGCAGCCATTGCCAGCGTTTGCCGCCGAGGCGCTTGATGGGTCACAGCCGGGGTCAGGTCTGACATTCGGTCACAGCCGGGGTCAGGTCTGACATTCAGACACGAGCTGAACCGTAATCACGAAAACGTTGGTATTACTGTTCGGGCCGTGTCCGAATGTCAGACCTGACCCCGGCTTGTAGGGTTTAAGCGCGCGCCGGTTGCGGTTTGCGCCTGACATGCCAGAACACCCGCAGCGCCAGCAGCGTGGCCACGATGGCGCCGAACAGGATCGGCTGCGCGAAGTCATTCTTGCCCGCCTTCATCCACCAGAAATGCAGGATCGCCAGGGGCCCGATCGCATAGATCAGGCGGTGCAGCCATTGCCAGCGCTTGCCGCCGAGGCGCTTGATCATCGCATTGGTGGACGTCGCCGCCAGCGGAACGAGCAGCAAGAAGGCGATGAAGCCGACCAGGATGAACGGCCGCTTCACGACATCGCGCAGCATGGCGGCGACGTCGAAGAAGTGGTCGAACCACAGGAAGGCGATGAAGTGCACCAGCGCATAGAAAAACGTGAACAGCCCGACCATGCGCCGCAGTTTGACCAGCCAGTTCCAGCCGGTGAACCGCCGCAGCGGGGTAACCGCCAGCGTGATGCACAGGAAGTACAAGGCCCATTCGCCGCTGCTGTTCGTGATGGCCGCCAGCGGGTCGGTGAAGCTCCCGCTGGCGGTGCCCCAGACCAGGCGCGCGAAGGGCACCAGCGCCAGCACGAAGATCGCAACCTTGACCCAGCCCACCTGCTTGTTCGACAACTGCAGCGCCATCAGAAATAGCGCTTCAAATCCATGCCGGTGTACAGCGAGGCGACCTGGTCATACCCGTTGAACATCAGCGTCTTTTTCTTTGGCTGGAACAGCCCGGTCTCGCCGATGCGGCGTTCGCTCGCCTGCGACCAGCGCGGATGGTCCACGTTCGGGTTCACGTTCGAATAGAAGCCGTATTCGCGCGGCGCCGAGTCGTTCCAGGCGGTGCGCGGCTGGCGCGACACCAGGCGGATGCGCACGATCGACTTGGCCGACTTGAAGCCGTACTTCCATGGCACGATCAGGCGCACCGGTGCGCCGTTCTGGTTCGGCAAGACCTGGCCATACATGCCCATGGTCAGCAGCGTGAGCGGATGCATGGCCTCGTCGATGCGCAGGCCTTCGACATACGGCCAGTCGAGCACGCCGCTACGCAGGCCGGGCATCTGCTTGCTGTCGGCCAGGGTGGTGAATTCGACGAACTTCGCATTGCCGGTCGGTTCGACCTGCTTGAGCAGGTTCGACAGCGAATAGCCGACCCACGGGATGACCATCGACCAGCCTTCGACGCAGCGCAGGCGGTAGATGCGCTCCTCGAGCGGCGCGAGCTTGAGCAGGCTGTCGATATCGAGCGTCAGCGGTTTCCTGACCTCGCCCTCGATGCGCACCGTCCACGGACGGGTGCGCAGGGTGTGGGCGTTGTCGGCCGGGTCGCCCTTGTCCAGCCCGAATTCGTAGAAATTGTTGTAGCCGGCGGCGTCCTTGAACGGCGTCTGCTTCTCGTCGGTCGACAGGGCCACGTTGGCGCGCGCCGCCAGTTTCTGGCCGGCAGTCTGGGCGAATGCCTCGCGGTTCGCCATTTCCCAGACACCGCTACCGACCGCGGCGGTGGCCGCCATGCGGGTGATGAACTCGCGCCGCCCGGTATAGATTTCCTGCGGCGTGATCTCGGATGGATAAGGGAGGTCGATCCCGTTTGGATGGCGTTTGAACAGCATGGCAGGCCCCGCGAGCTTAAGAGACCTAACATTACACCAAGTTCCCTTAAGCCGGCGTTAGGCGGCCCACACAGCCGCCCAGCCCGGTTTACAGCTCGCCGTAGGAATGTAGCCCGGACAGGAACATATTAACGCCCAGGAAGGCAAAGGTGGTCACCAGCAGGCCGACCAGCGCCCACCAGGCCGCCACGCGGCCGCGCAGGCCGGTCATCAGGCGCATGTGCAGCCAGGCTGCATAGTTGAGCCAGACGATCAGGGCCCAGGTTTCCTTCGGATCCCACGACCAGTAGCCGCCCCAGGCCTCGGCCGCCCACAGCGCGCCCAGGATGGTGGCGACGGTGAAGAAGGCGAAGCCGACCGAGATCGACTTGTACATGATGTCGTCCAGCACCTCGAACGATGGCAGCCGGTCGGCCAGGATGCCGTGCGACTTGAGCAGGTAGGCGCTGGCCACCATCGCCGCCAGGGCGAAGGTGCCGTAGCCGATGAAGTTGGCCGGCACGTGGATTTTCATCCACCAGCTCTGCAGCGCAGGCACCAGCGGCTGGATCTGGGCGGCGTCGCGCGAGACCGTATACCACAGCAGGAAGGCGACCGCGGCGCCGATGATCAGCATCACGAACGGCCCCAGTTGGCGGGTGGCGTAGTGTTCTTCGTAGTACAGGTGGAACAGTGCGGTGATGATTGCGAACAGGATGAACACCTCGTACAGGTTCGACACCGGGATGTGGCCGATGTCCGGCCCGATCAGGTAGCTCTCGTACCAGCGCACCATCATGCCGACCGCGCCGAGCACGACCGCGGCCCAGCACAGGTTGGCGCCGACGCTGCCGCCGAACTTGCCGCGGCTGAGCAGGCCGACCCAGTAGAACACGGTCGAGAACATGAACAGCGCACTCATCCACAAAATGGCGGAGCCGCTCGAGAACATGTATTTCAAGAAGAACTTCTGCTCGGCCGCGGCCAGGTTGCCGTCGTACATCGAGATCGCCCACAGCGACAGCACGCCCACCAGCGGCAGCAGCCAGCGCATCGGCTTCCAGTACCAGCCCAGCGCCGCGAACACGGGCGCGGCGCAGATCAGGATCGCCTCTTCATAGATGTCCATGAAATGGCCGTACTGGATCTGGGCGTACAGCGCCGCCGCGCACAGGGCGAGGCCGTACAGCCAGTCGGCCGCGGTCAGGCGGCGGAAATAACCGGCCTTCTGCTGGTAGGTGTCGGTCGGACGCGCCGGGGCGCCGGTCTTGCTGTGCGATAGTTCCATGTTTTTCTCCTGGCTACCGGCAGGCTACGCCGGCTGCGGCAGCTTGGCTGCCAAGTCTTCATACTCGCGCTCGAAATCGAGCGTCTTGCGCTGGGTGCTCATCGCCATCAGGGCGCCGGCGCCTTGTTCCCCTTCCCGCACCCACACCCAGACGCGCCGCTCACGGATGTAGAACATCGCGAACACGCCGGCAGTAAGCAGCAGGCAGCCGAAGTAGACCACATTCTTGCCCGGCGAGCGCGTCATCTGCAGCACCGAGGCTTTTACTTCAGTGAAATCGTCCAGCTGCAGGTAGACCGGCGCGCCGTACAGGAAGCTGTCCGACAGCGCATTGGTGGCCAGCTGCAGGAAACGCCCATTGGCGTCGCTCGGTGCGGCCTGGGCGTCGCCGTTCTTCTCGCGCGCCACCTGCCACAGCTCCCACAGGGCGCCGTTGAGCATCTTCATGAAGATCGCGGCGGCTTTTTCCTGTTCGGCCTGCGGAATCTTCTCCAGGAACTGGGCCACGCCCACGAAGCCGCCGCGGCCGTCGCTGCCGGCGAAGATGCCCAGCGTGCGTGCAGCCGATTCCTGCAGCTGGCCGGCCAGGGCGCCGGCGGCGCGCTGCTCGGCGCTCAGGGCGCGCACGGCGTAGCGCTCGGCCGCCAGCGCGCGCGCCTGCGGGTCGGCCAGCGCGGCGCGCAGGCGCATCCAGTCGCCCACGCCGTGGCGCTCGTCCGACGGGATGCGCAGGAAGCTGAAGTTCTCCGATGGGTTCGAGCGCACGCCGGCCAGGTAGACCTGCGCGCCTTCGAGCGTCAGGGGCTGCATGTAGTTCATGTACTCGCGCGCCTGGCCGGACTGGTCGCGCAGCTTGTACTGCACGCTCGGTCCGACGTTCTTGAGGTCCTTGGTCGCTGTCGGATCGGCGGCCGCGCCCGCAGCCTTGCCCAGGCTGGAGGCGAACTGCTCGTTGAAGGACGTGCCCTTGCTGACCGCGCGCACGTCGTTGCCCTGGCTGATGTTCTCGACGTTGAAGGGACGGAAGCCCGACCACTCGACCGAGAAGCTGTCCTTGCCGAACTTGAGTTCGGTAGCGCCGTTGACTTCGCCTTCGATCGGGAAGCTGGCGGCATTGGCGCCGGTCATCGGGAATCCGGTCAGGCGCAGCTTGCTGCCGCCATCGTCAAAGCTCGACTGGTAGACGGCGATGCCCTTGTAGATCAGCGGGTGGTTCACCTTGATGGTCGATTCGAAGGTCTTGCCGCTTTCCAGGTCGTGCACCACGACGTCGCTGGCGAACAGCTTGGGCATGCCGGTCGAATAGAAGTCGATATGGAATTTCTTGAGTTCGATCCCGAACGGCAGCTCCTGCACCAGCACGCCGCTCGGCTGGTTCAGGATGGCCGTGTGGCTGGTCTGGCCTTCGGCGATCGCGGTATTGCCGCGAAAACTGGGGTTGTTGGCGCCCAGGCGGTGCTGGGCCGGGATCTCGGCAATCACGCCGCTGCCCGTGAATGGCGTCTTGCCGAAGAACCACTGTTGCATGCGCACAGGCAGTTCCGAGTCCAGCATGCCGCCCAGTAAGATCACGATGATGGCACTGTGCGCGAAGATATAGCCGAACTTGTTGCCTGCGCCCTTCTTGGCGGTGACCAAGGTGCCGTTCTCCTTGTCGACGATTTTCGTGGCGTAGCCGGCGTGACGCAGGCGCAGCGCGCTCTGCTCGGCCAGGCCGGCGCGCGACAGCGGCGCCTGCCACTCGAGCTTGTGGTGGAAATTGCGCAGCGATTCGTAGCGCACGTTCTCGCGCCAGCTGCGCATATCGCGCAGCATCTTCGGCGCATTGCGGATCACGCACAGGCCGGTGGAGACGATCAGCACGACCAGGATCACGAGGAACCACCAGGTCGAGTACACGTTGTACAGGCCCAGCTTGCCGAAGATCTCGAACCAGAACGGACCGAACTGGTTGACGTAGTTGGGCATCGGCTCGTTTTGCTTGAGCACGGTACCGATGATGGACGCGATGGCGATGATCGTCAGCAAGCTGATTGCGAAGCGCATCGACGAGATGATCTCGACGGCCTCGGCCAGGCCACGGCGGCGGGTGGTCAGTTCAATTCCGGTGGTGCGCATTCTCTACAACTCTCTTCCTGAACGGCTCGTGGCCGCTTGAAAAAAGGGCGCCAGCTCGACGCTGCCGCCCTTTCCTCGTTCATTGCGTGCTCATGCAAGGCTGACACGGCATGCGCTGCGTTCAGCGCAAGCCCGCAATATAGTCGGCCACTGCGCGCATCTCTTCCGGCGACATGCGCTGCGCCAGCACCGTCATCTGCGGGCTGTTGGCGCGGGCGCCAGTCTTGAAGGCTTCAAGCTGGGCAGTGGTGTAATCCTGGTGCTGGCCCGCCAGGCGCGGGTACTGGACCGGGATGCCGGCCGCAGTGGCGCCGTGGCAGCTGGCGCAGGCGGCCACGCCCTTGTCGGCTATACCGCCGCGATAGATCTTGCGGCCCAGTTCCACGGTTTCCTTGTTTTTCGCTGCACCCGGCTTGTGCGCCTGCGTCGCCAGCCAGGCCGAGATATCCTTCTTCTCCTGCTCCGTCAGCATCTTGGCATAGGTCGTCATGATCGGCTGCTGGCGGTGCGCGGTCGTGAAGTCGACCAGCTGCTTGTTGGTGTAGCTGGCGAACTGGCCCGACAGCTTGGGATTGGCCACGATGGTCGAATTGCCCGCCGCGCCATGGCATGACAGGCACGATGGCAGGCCGCGCGCCGCGTCGCCGGTTTCGTACAAGGCGCCGCCCCTGGCTGGATCGGCCTTGACCGCTGGCGCGGTTGCGGCGGACGCCGCCATCGCCGCCGGTAATCCCCCAAAAACAGTGAGCGAGGTAATCAGCAATGTTTTGAGCAGGGGGGACGTCGAGCGATTCATACTAGCACCTTAAGAAAATGTGAAAGTTCAGTGCAGCGCCTTGCGCTACCCGCCGTGGGGCGGAGCAGCAATCAACCCCTTATTGTACAATAGCTTGTTTCCCAAACGCCATTTCGTAGCCTCTTACTTCCCCTCTCCCATGTCCAGATTATGGCAAGCCCGGTTTTTCACGACCGTTAACCAGCTGCGCGATTTGCCCGATACGCAGGTACCGGAAATCGCGTTCGCCGGGCGCTCGAACGCCGGCAAATCCACGGCGATCAATATCCTGACTAACCAGAAGGGTCTTGCTTTCGCTTCCAAGACGCCAGGCCGTACCCAGCACATCAATTACTTCTCGATCGGCGGCGCCCACGTGGGCCAGCACCGCAAGGACGCGGTCCGGGTCGACGAGATCGAAGCGCTGCTGGTCGACCTGCCGGGCTACGGCTATGCCGAAGTCTCGGGCACCGCCAAGCTGCACTGGCAAAAGCTGCTGGG
>Ga0265780_10002057_pt1 | contig 27850 bp, 15 predicted proteins | sample P1T30metagenome_FD_192432 | JGI IMG/M metagenome (GOLD analysis project Ga0265780, IMG submission 192432) | Plant litter microbial communities from East Loma Ridge, Irvine, California - P1 T30 | ecosystem: Environmental > Terrestrial > Plant litter > Unclassified | place: USA: California...
GACCTTGCCTCGCATGACGCCACGCAGGCCGGCTTTGCGCATCAACCGCTCCACCGTGCAGCGGGCCACGTCCGTTCCTTCACGCCGCAGTTGGCGCCAAACTTTGTCAGCCCCGTAGACCTGCAGGGCCTCCAGCATGCACGCTCTTGATGCGGTCGCCACCAGGCCGAACTCGGTGCCGTCACGCAAGACCAGGCGCACGCTGGCGCGGGCAGCGCACCGCTCTTCACCACGCAACAGGCCTGCCGGGTAGGTCACCACATGCATCAGAATACTGGCCAAGGGCCCTTCGCGAAACCCGTGATGTTCCCAAGCGGCGCACCGCGCCACCATGCCCCAGAGTGAATCGTGTTCCTCGCTCATGGCTACTCAGGGGTGCACTTCAATGACCTGGCCGGACGTCGCCAGGACGACCAGTCCCCGACGCGCGCCAGTCACGGCAAGGTAGTTGCCGACTTGCGCCTGGTAGTGCAGCAAGGTCGCGGCGGACGGGTCGACGTCGCTTTTCCAGTCGATCACGACATCCGGCTGGCCGTTGACGGCGAAACTAACTGCATCTGCGACGCCAGCCGTGATGATCTCTTCCGGCCCAGCGTGCAGTGCACCATACACGTTGTACTCCGGTTCCAGATGCGGACGCAAGCGTGCAATTTCCGGCAAGCGCAGGGTGCGTTCGACGCAAGTGGCAATCTCGGCCGCCGACAGTGCACGTGGGTCTGAGGGCTGCCCTCCGCCCAGTTGGACGATGAGTTCGGCAGCGCGCAAGCGCAGGGCGGACCCCTCGCCGTCCGTTCCTCCGGTCAGGACTTCCTCGAACAGCTTGTGCATTACCAACCCACGATCACGGCCGCCCTGCACGACCGGTGGTACCGGCGCGGCAAGGGCCTGCTCAAATGAATCGATGCGCGCATCAGGCGTTTCTTCCGTGAACGTCGACGCAGACGGACTTTCGCCTTCGGCACGGCTGGGCGCATGCCAACGCAACACGAGCGCGGCTGTGGCAATCGTGGCTGCCTCTCCCGCAAACACTTCCCGAGTCTGCAGGTTGCCGGCGTCGTCGGCAACGGGAACCGGCGCGAGCGACCGGTCCAGCACCAGTGCGGGCAGGTCGGCCAGACCAAGATCGAGCAGCGCCATCCAGGCCTTGCTTGCCGGCGCCACGTCCAGGCGCGGCAGTACCAGCAGTTCGCGTGCGCGGGTCGCGGCAACGTACCATAGGCGAATCCGCTCATGCTCCAGTTCGGCCGATTCGCTGTACCGTGCTGCCTCGTAGCCGGTCGGCTTGATACCGAACACGGGGCAGCACAGACGCTGAGCAGCGGGTTCACAAAAGATGCTCTTCGCCGCCCGGGTATGCGTCATCGTGTTGATCGGCACGACCACCGGCCACTCCAGCCCTTTCGCGGCATGCATCGTGTACAGCGTGACCGCATCCTCCTGCGCATCGGGCTGGCCCTCCGGCGCACGCGTCTCGTCGATCCACGCCAGCGTCATCGCGGCGGCGAAGGCGCCCAATCCCTGGACTGCGAAATCCTGGCTCAGCTGCAGGAATTTTTCGACATTCGCCAGCGCGCGCTCGGCGCGACCGTAATGACGCTGCTGCAGGATCGCCCGCACACGGAAAGTGTCGATCGCCTGCGCCAGCAGCAGATGCGGCGTGGTCCCATTCGCCTGGCGCCGCAAGGCCTGGAGACTGGCCAGCACGGTGCGCGCGTTAGCATTGTCAACGTGGGCCACATCGATGTGGATGCTCAGGCGCTTCGCCGCGTCCGGGCGGTTCTCGTCTGCCGGCACGGCGCACACGATGTCCAGCAACTGCTGTTCGGTCAGCCCGACCAACGGGCCGCGCAGCAGGGCGCCCAGCGCGATGGTGTCGCGGCCGTCGGTAAGAACCCGGCACAGGGCAATCAGGTCCTGCACTTCCTGGCGCCGGAAGAAGCCCTTGCCTGCCTGGGTCGCCACCGCGACACCCCGGCGCTCGAGCGCCTCTTCATAACGCCACAAGTCGCTGCCGCTGGGCGCAAGCAAGGCGATGTCACCGGGACGGCACGGACGCCCTGCTGCGCCATGACGACCGGCCAGCGTCAGGTTACCGATCAGCCTCACGCACATGTCGGCGACCGCCTCGGCCTCGGCATCGCGCTGCTGCTCGGCCGATGCGGTGCCATTCTCTTCCGCAGCCTCGACGTCGAGCGCGGCGACGCACACCTGGCCGTCATCTGCCGCGTGAAACTCGTCGAGCGGTGTGAAGCCCGGCTGGCCATCGGCGCTCAAGCGCGCTTGGAAGCACCGGTTGACGAAGTCGAGGATCGGCGCGCAAGAGCGGAAATTGGTCGCGATCGACAAGACTTCGCCGCGGGTCGCGAAAACGTCACGCGCCGCATTGAAGGCGGCGATGTCGGCGCCACGGAAACGAAAGATCGCCTGTTTCGGGTCGCCCACCAGGAACAGCGCGCCGGGGCGGATCGTCAAGCTGCGCCAGTCAACTGTCACTGCGTCTGGCGCCGTATCGCCGCAGAGACGCCAGAAGATTTCCGACTGCAGCGGATCGGTATCCTGGAACTCGTCGACCAGCACATGCCGGTAGCGCCGCGCCAGCGCCGCACGCACGTCATCGTGATCGCGCAGGAGATCGCGGGCGGCGTGGATCAGGTCGTCGAAATCGAGCAAGGCTGCGCTGCGTTTGTACTGCGCGAAACGCTCCATTACTGGCCGCACCGATGCAACCAACTGCGCCAGGACCGTGGCGGCCGCTTCCTGCACGAACCGGGACCAGGCTTCCTCGCACGAGCACACCAACTGCCGCGCGGTCTCGAACAGGGGCTCGCCATCGGCCGCCTTGAACCCCGCGAGCTTGGCAGCATCGCGCCACTTGCCCTTGGCATTGAATGCCAGAAAAGTGCCAGTACTCGAGCACAGATCCGGATGCGGTCGCATCCCCTGCAAGCGCACCAGACGCTGATGCCCTGACATCTGCGCATTCTGCGTTACCTCGCGCGCCATTTGTCCGAAACAGTCCGCGCGGTGCGCAGTGCCCTCTTCGCGCACAGCGCCGTTCGCCACGAACTCGCTCAGCGCATCGCAACAGTGAACGAAAGTGCTCATCAGCGGATCGAGTGGCTGCGCCGCGGCCACGCTCAGAGCCCGCTGGCCGCGTACCTGTCCGAGGATCTCACGCACCAGCGCGATACTTTCTGCGGGATTGCACGCGACCAGATGCGCCAGCAGGCTGTCGTCGTCGCCATCGAGCGCAGACCAGAGCCACCCGTCAGCCAGTTCGTCGAGCACCTGCCCGGCATGGTCGCGGTCCATGATGGCGGCGCCCGGGTCGATATTGGCCTCTACCGGGTACGGCATGATCAGGCGCTGGCAGAATCCATGGATCGTCGAGCAGGTCAGCTGGTCGATCGTGGCCGCTGCCATTGCCAGATGCTGCCGCTGCAGGGGGCTCGCGCCTTGCGGCAACGCCACCGCCATCTCGGGCGGTACCCGGCCATGCGCGAGCGCGTCGACGACGGCGCGTACCCGCAGAAGCAATTCGCCGGCAGCCAGCTCGGTGAACGTAACGGCGGCGATCGACCGCGGGGCGACGCCCTCCGCCAGCAGCATTGCTATGCGCCCGGCCATTACGGCAGTCTTGCCGGAACCGGCGCCGGCCTCGACCAGGAACGAGCGGTCAAGTACTGACAGCGCGGTGGCCCGGGCATCGTCGTCCCGGAGTGGTGTACGCGTGGCTTGCATTATTTCGACTCCCAGACAGCTGCCGCAGCGCCCAGCGTGGCGTGGATGGCCACGGCTTTGCGCTTGCAATAGGTTGCCGGCGCATTCGCCGGCAGCAGGAACAGGTACTGGTCGTACCTGCCGCCCGTATCGGGACCGGGCAGGCAGTTACCGGCCAACAGGCTGGCATGGGCGCTGGCCAGGTGCGCGGTCAGCTCGGCAATGACAAGGGCGGGATCAGCTAGCACGCGCTCGACCGGTTCGCGCGGATACAGCAGGGCGCTACGCACGGCGACCTCCTTGCCCAGCATGGCGTTGGCGGCAATCGCGTACAGGCAGCGCTGCAGCTCGGCGCCACCGGCTATGAGTACGTCGCTGCCGAGCGCCTTGCCGGTCTTGTAATCGCACACGTGCGCACGCCGGCCGTCGGCTGACACATCGAGCCGGTCGATATAGCCCTTGATCCGCAACGCAGTACCGGGAATGGTGACCTGCGTTACCGGATCCCAGGGTAGTTGCACGTCCGACTTCGGGTCGGCGCCGCCGAACGGGACTTCACCGAACGACTGCATATGCGCGCTGCCCTCCCGTCCGTGCCTGAGCGCTGCCGCAGCCAGCTGACATGCGTCGTCGAGCGTGCGCCGCCAGATGACGGCCGGAGGCAGATCGATGGTGGCGGCCGCCGCGGCGCCTGCTGCCGCCCCGGCGGCGGCGACTGCCGCGTCGATCGCCGCATCGCCGGCATGCGCCAGAGCGCCGGCTGGCGTCAGGTTGCGGAGGGCGCGATCGAGAATATCGTGCACCAGGACGCCGGCTGCACGGGCATCGAGAGTCAGGGGTTCGGGGTTCAGTTCTGGCGCCGTCAGGCCGAGGCCGTACTTCCACAGGTAACCGAGCGGATGACGCAACAGGAGCCCGAGCGAACTGGCCGAATGCGTACGGGAGGCGATCGCGAGCAGGTGCGCATGCGCCGGTTCAACGGCGCCGTCGTGCGCAGTGACAGTCCCGGCCTGCCAGTCGGTCCAGCAGCTGTGTGCCGCAACGGCGGTGGCCAAATCGCGAAATTCCCGGGGCCGAGCCGCCAGACGGTCACCTTCGCTCATCGCATGCATCGAGGTGGCACGCCGGCGCACGAATTCGGGCTGGGCAAAACCGGCAAGCAACGGGCTCTTGGCCATGCCGCGTCCATCATCGTTGCGGCGCGAGTACGACAGCGCCACCTGCCCCACGCAGCCATCGAGTACCGCCCGGAAGTCATCCATGTCGTGCTGCGCCTGCGACAACATATCCAGTTCTGCGGGGTCCACGACGTGATCGGGCAGCAGGGCGTCATCGCCGCGCGGACGGGGCCACTGACCCGCGTTCAGTCCGAGCAGGCGCACGAACTTCCGCGGCGATCCGGCCAGCGCCGACGCCGGCATCCAGGCAGCAACGGCGCACGGATCGAGTCCATCGTCCTGTTTCATGTTCTCGAGCGTGGACATCAGCGAAGCAGCCGGACCCGCGGCCAGCGCGCGGCGCCAGATGATCAGCGCGCGACCGCGCAGCAGCGCCTCACCGGCGGCTTGCGCTTCGCCTGGCCCGGCCTGTAGCAGCCGTACCAGGCTGGCCAGGCCGGGAGCGTGGTTCATCTCGTCGGGCCAACTGCTGGCCGTCAGGCGCTCGAGCAGGCGATCCCAGGACTGCAACGACGTCAACGCGGCGTCCGCGGGTAGTACCCGCAGCCAGCCATCCGGCAGGGTGCGCAGCATCGGCACGTTCGCGTCGGACAGATGCACGAGTCGGCGCAGGCGTGCATGCGAGAGTCCGCGCACGAGGATGTCTGCCAGCGCACTGGCCGCTTGGCCGTCACGCGTTGTGGCGACCGGTATACCATGCACGAAATGCAGGTCAATGCCGGCCTGTGCGCGCATCGCTAGCATGTGGGCATCGAATGGCGCGGGATCGCTCGCGGCGATCGCGACTTCCCCGGCCTGCGCCTGGCCGGATGCCAGCAACTGGCGCATCCAGCGGACGGCCTCGAGTACTTCATGGGCCGGCGTAGCGGCGCTGACGACTTTGACGCAGGGATCCGCAGGCACAGAACGTGTGACCAGGATCGCCGAGCCGTCGAGCCACGCGGGCACCGGGCGTGTCCCGGCCAGCCAGCGCACCTGCACCTGCGTGGCCAGCGCGATCAGCAGGGCGCGCCAGCATGGCGCCAGGTCGGCGACACCATCAATGTTGATGCTGCCCAGTACGGCCGGCGCGTGCGCAAGGCGGCCCAGCGCTGCGGCTGCGATATCGGCCGGCCGCAGCATCGGCGGCGGCAGGTGTGCGAGCACTGCCCGTTCCAGCGCCGCCAGCGCGGCCAGGCGGGGTGGTTGGGCGGCGCGCGCCTGCAGGTCGATCCCGGCCAGCCAGATTCGCTCCATGGTACGCGTGGCCGCACTCACCATGCCCGGCAGGGACTTGATCGCATCGAGTTCGCCCAGCGCGGCCAGGGGCAACACTTCCTGGAGCGCCAAGCGCAGGCTGTCCGTGTCGACCGGACGTACGAAGCCACCCGCCAGGCGCGCCGCCGCCTGCGCGATTGCCATCACCTGTGTTCCCTGCTGAAGCGTGCGCGCAGCATGCAGGCGCCGATCGCGCAGGGCCAGTCGGTCGGGCGCGATGATGGTGCGCCGAGCAGAGAGAGTCATGGTCGTCCTTTCCGGTGAGCAGGTAACGCAGTGCAGCCTACCGGCTGACGCGACAAGGAGCGTCGCAGTCGTTACCACGATTTGTCGGCGCGGCGGTTTGAAACGATAATAGCCGAAACACCATAGGGCTCGCCATGGCAATACTCTCTCCAGACATGCTGCTCCCGCTGCGTACCGACGGCGGGCGTTTTCGCGAGCTCGAAGTCGTCGAGCGGCTGCGCGACTACCTGCCCGCGCACTTCGAGGTCTTCCACAGCATCGCCCTGCACTCGCTGCAAGGCGCGCGCGATCGCTACGGCGAGATCGACGTGGCGGTGCTGGCGCCGGACGGCGGCCTGCTCCTCATCGAAATCAAGGCGGGGCCCGTGGTGCTGCGCCGTGGCGAGATCTTCAAGGTGTACGGCGATGCCGAATGCGACGTCCTGCGCCAGAGCCAGATGCAGCGCGCCGCGATGCGGAAGCGGCTGCAGGAAGCCGGGCTGAAGACGCCCGTGCTCAGCTGCTTGGTCTTGCCCGATTACGCGCTGGGCGACGCGCAGATCATCTCCATGCCGCGCGAGCGCATCATCGATGCGTCGCGCTACGGCGACCTGGTCTCGCTGGTGCGGCAATGGCTGGACGCGGCGCCGGGCGGAGGCGACCACGCGTCGTTGCGTCGCCTGCTGCTTAACCAGTTTCGCGTGACGCCCCGCATGGACGTCCTGCGCGACCAGTTGCATGGCACGGTGCGGCAACTGGCCGATGGACTGGCCACCTGGGTGCCGCGCGTCCAGTCGCGCGCCGGCATCTACCGCATCCAGGCAACAGCCGGTTCGGGCAAGACGCAGCTGGCCTTGCAACTGCTCGAGACGGTGGCCACCGGCCGCATCCGGGCGACGTACGTCTGCTTCAACCGCAGCCTGGCCGACCACGTGCGACACATCGCGCCCAGTCACGTCGATGTCGCGACGTTCCACGACCTGTGCGTCGAGCACCATCGCCGCCATCATGGTGAGCCTGACTTCGCCGCGCCCGGCGCGTTCGAGCGCGCGGCTGACATCTACCAGAAGGCCAGCGCCGCACTGCCGGCGCGCCTGGATCTGCTGGTCATCGACGAGGCGCAGGACTTCGCACCCGGCTGGATCGAGAGCGTGTGCCAGTTGCTCAAGCCGGGCGGCCGCCTGTACCTGCTCGAGGATGCGCATCAACGCCTCTACGAGCAAGACGACTTCGACCTCGATGAGGCGGTGCTGATTGAATGCCGCGATAATTTCCGCAGCCCGCGCGCGATCTGCGAAATGATCAATGCACTTGCACTAACCCCATCGATCCGCAGCATGAACCCGTACGCAGGCGAGCTGCCCGAGATCCGCACTTATGAATCGGATGCGCAGCTGGTACATGGCACCGAGGCGGCCATTGCGGCCCTGCTGGCGCGCGGCTATTCTCTCGCCGATATCGTCGTCGTCACCGGCCGCGGTCGCGACAGGTCCGTGCTGCTCGATCGACGCGCCATTGGCGCGTGGACTACGCGCCGCTTCACCGGCACGTTCGAGCGCAATGGCGCGCCGCGCTGGACCGACGGCGACTTGCTGGTCGAGTCGGTGTATCGCTACAAGGGTCAAAGCGCGCCGGCTGTCGTCATCGCCGAATTCGACTTCGCGGAACTGGACGCGCGTGCACGGCGCAAGCTGTTCGTCGCGCTTACGCGGGCACGCATGGCCGCGTCGCTCGTGCTGTCGGCGCGCGCCGAGCGTTGCCTGGCGGCCGAGATCACGGCAGCCGCAAAAGATTAGGTGCTACTGGTTCAAAAATTTTCCCAGTACCGTTCCCAGAAACCGGGCGCGTCGTGCGCCACGTTCTGCTTGGCGTAGTCGAGCGGCATCGCATAAAATCGGACGCTCGGATGGCGCATGCTGCCATCGGCACATTCGAGGTAGTCACGCAAGCGTTCGTAGGCGGGCAGGTCGACATCGAACGGCACGTCGAGATACACCTGGCCCAGGTACGGCCCCATCCGGCCGGGAACGGCGAAGGGGCCGCATGGCTGCCAGGGCACATGGTTCGCATCCAGCCAGGCCAGCACCCCCTCGCGTACGGTATCGGCTTCAAAGCGATATTGCAGCCATTCTTCGCGCGGATGAAACTCGAGATACAGCACAGCGCGCTCCTTGCGGCGGGCAATTGCATCGATATGCTCGATCAATTGGGGCATGACGGTTCCTCGTGCTATGAAATCGACGGCATGATGCATGACGTCTGCGACAAATTGTGCCGCAACGATCGCGCGTCCGAGTGCGACGTCCGTTGTCGCGGGCCCGCGTACAGTCATCGGCTTCAGTCAATGAAGGAGGCACGATGGGAACAGACATCCTCAAGGACGCGCAGTCCAGGACGATCGGGTATATCGAAACGGATGCACGCGGGTGGCAAACGGCCCGGACCGCCCTTCACGTTACCGTCGGCTACTACGATCCGCGCACCAACTGGACAGTCGACCGACACGATTGCCGGGTATCGTCGGGCAACACCCTGGCGACCCTGCTGCTGAACGATCTAGCCAAGGGCAGTCAGGCGTAAGCATTCACCATGCGTGCGGCAGTTTCGCGGATTTCCGCACGCAGCTCAGCCGGCTCATGCACGATGACCCCGTCACCGAAACCGAGCAACCACCAGACCAGCGAGCGCGTCGAAGCGACGGTAGCACGCAGTTCGATGCAACCGCCCTCACCCACCGCCAGCGTCTGGTCTTCAGATAACGCCGTTTCGTACAGGTGCTCACCGGCCGTGCGCGAGAACGTGGCGCGCAATGTGATCGGGTCTCCGGTGCGAAAACCGAACTGTCCCGAGGCTATATAGGCATCCAGGTCGAAGCCGGGCTTGACACGCGCCGCCGCATGAACGAGATCGGCCCGCTGAACGCGGTGCAACGCTAGGGTTCGCACGTCATCGTAGTCGGCAAACATGCACACTAGGTAGATCAGGGCGCCGCGCTGCACGATCGCCAGCGGGTGCACGGTTTCGTAGACGGTGGCGACGTCGGCGTCGCGCTTCTTGTAATGCAGTTTGAGCTGCATGTCCTTCATCAGCCCCAGATAGATTGTGCGCTGGCACTCTTCACTCATTGCCGGCGGCAACAGGGGCAGCTGCGGTGTCACGCCGCGCACCTTGTTCAGCCATGCCTTCGACATGGCCGACCCATCGATCGACGACAGCGCCCGCGCAGCCGACTGGAAGTGTGGCTGAAGTGCGTCGATCGTGCTCGGCGGGAGATGATTGCGCAGGTGCTGCTCGACCAGCGTCAGCGTCAGCGCTTCCGGAACCGACAGGCCCGGCAGGTCGAAGCTGGATGCATCGCGTTGCCAGCTCCAGCCGTATGGCTTGTCACGGTCGTCGACCACCAGCGGGAAGACGGCCGCCAGTTCATTCAGGTCTCGCTGTACCGTCCGGTTCGTGACAGGGAAGTCAGCGTCACGCAGACGCGCGCACAAGTCGGTCACCGAGATCTTTGCCGGCGCGCGAGGCACCAGGCGTAGCATGTTCCATTGACGCAGGAGGGATAATTGATTAGTTGCCATGTTGTAGTTCGAGAGTGTATGCGCGTCGGCGCGCAGCTAGTCTGGGCTAACCGTTAAGCATGGTCCAAGGACCGGCACGGCCAGCAGCTCGGGCACGCGCCGCAGTTCATCTTGGTGCTTCAGGAAAGTGGATTACCCAAATTGCCTTCTCGTGCTAGCGTAACAAGGCAAAGGCCAGCACTGTCAGCGATGACAAAAGGCTCGCCATGCAAATCGCCGCGAGCCAGCCGGACAGCTTTTTCAGTGGCGCCAGCTGCACAGCGAGTTCTTGTTGCACGACCGCGCTGACGATGGCTTTCTGCGTATCGGACAAGCTCGAGTATGCGTGGGCAATATCGCGCGCGGAGTTGTCGATCGCAGCGTGCAGCCGGTCCAGGTGATGCGCCAGCGCCGGTTGTAGCGCATCGACGCGTTCGGCCAACTGCGCTTGCTGGCCTGCCAATCCCGCCAAGTCGCGCAGGAGCTGGTCAGTCCCGGCCTGGCCGGTGTCGCGCAGCACGGCAATCCCTTCATCGACGCGCGTCTGATGGTCGGACTGCGCCGCGAACCGTTCACCCAGGGCCGTGGCTTGGTTGGTGGCCTGCTCGCGCATCTCGTCGACCGTGTTTTTGACGCCGGCCAGGTTGCGGCCGAGGCGACGCGTGCTTTCCTCGACCGCCTCGGTGACGCTGGCGCTGACGGTCAGATTGAGAATTTTGCCGGCCTTATCCTGCTGGTACAACTGCTCCTGCACTTCCTCGAGCGCCTCGCAGATCGGCGCCAGCGGCGCCTGCATAATGCGACTCAGCACTGCGGCCATCGCTTGTTCCTGTTGTTCAATGCTGCGCTGAAGCGCCTGTTCTTCGTTGTCCTGGAAATTCATGGCTGGTCTTTTCATGTAGGTTTGATCTTGCAGCGCTCTTCCTGCAGTAGAGCAATCGATAGCAGGATGGACAGGGAGTCCAGCGGCGACGCGCTCGCGGCCAACGCCGCTCGCCGGCCCCTCAGTTCCGCCAGATATTCCTGGTCGAGCGTGATCCTGAAGCGCTGCGCGAGGGTGCCGTCCTGTTCGAGCCGCGCGCACAGGGCGCCCAAGTCATACCGCACTTGCGCGAGCTGGCTCGTCAAAGACTGCTGTTGTTGCAACAGACTCTTGGCGACCTGGTCGAGCGCAGCATGTTCGGCATCGGCGCCGCTGGCTTCCGTTTCCAACTGGGCTAGGCGCAGCGCGAATCGCTTGCTCCAGTTCTCGTGTGCCAGCTTGCCGGCCTTCCTCGCGCAGGCACGGATCTCGTCGCGCAGCTCGGATGTGTCTTCGGCGAAACTGCTCGACATCGATGGGTAGTATTCCGCGCGCCAGTAGTCGCTCATGCGGCTGCGCAGCGACGAGAATGCATCCTCGACGATCCGGTTCAGAGCAATGACCTGGCCCTGCAAGTCCGGCGCTGCCCTCCCGAAAAACGCGAGCGCGTCGTCATCCGGCTCAAGATCTAGGAACGCCTTGCGCAGCCATGTCTCGAATTCGCTCATCCTGCCATACAGGTAAGCAGTATTGGTGCCCAAGCGATCGACCAAGCCGACTTGCTCATCGACGTTGATCCCGGCGACCTGCGCGAGTATCGATTCGACGTGTGCGCGGTCCGCAAGGCGAGCGTGCGCGGTGGCCGCGCGTTTTGCTGCCGCCTGTGCGCCCTTTGCGGACACACGGTGTCCGACCTCGGCCCGCGCGAGCTCCTGTGCCAGCCGCTCCATCGCCGCCTGCGCCTGCTTGGCGCCTGCCTCCTGCTGGCGGCGCGCGACGATGTGGATGTCGCAGGCGTTGCGGAACCGGCTTGCGTCGTTGGCGGAGGCGCGGATATCCGCGTGAAGCTCAGCCCTTACTTGCGCCACCACCGGCGCCACCCGCGCCGCGAAGTTCTGGTCGACGTCAAGCATCGCTTGCCAGGATTGCCCGAACTCGAGGGGGAAGAAGCGATGCGGTTCGCGCGCCTCGGGCGCCAGCGCCAGGCCGAAGGTTTCGATCTGACTCAGCAGACGTTCGCGGAAGCTTGCCGGATCGGGCACTCCCTCCAGCTGGCGTGCGTATTGCTGGACCGATTGCGGCGTGAACGAATATGTTGTGACGATGCGGAACCGGTTGGGTACGTATTGCCAGTCCTCGATGCCAGGCAGCGCCAGCGCGGTCGGATCGAGGAACGACAAATCGTCGGCGCGGCCGACCAACAGAATCAGGTCGGCATGCGGCACGTAGCGTTCGGCCATTCGCGCCACGTGGGCGCGCTCGACCTCGTCACTCGGGTTATCGCCCGGCAGGTCGAGCATGCGCACGCCGCCCCCCGCGTCAGCCGGGCGCTGGAAGCGGTCGGAAGGGATCGATACGACCACCGGCTCGTCGCTCAGGAGCTTGCGCTCGCTCATTGCCTGGCGCAGGGCGCCGAGCGCATCGCACATCGTCTCGTCGTTGGCGTAGGCGACCGGACCGGCGCCGGAGTCGAGATGCCAGTCGTTGTCCGGGGAGCGCCGGTATTCCATCGCGGTCGCCGTCGCCGACTTGCCGTATTCGCGGCGTCCGCGCAGCACGTCGCTGATCTGGGCCTGCGCGCTGTCGCGCACTTCCATCAGTTCGAGCACGAGCGTAGTCTTGCCCACCTGCGTCTTGCCGTAAACGGCGACATATGGTTCGTGAGCGCCATCTCCGCTGACCAGGTGCTCACGCACTTCGGGACTGAGCGCGTCGAAGAAGCGCTGGTAGGCGCGGCGCGCCCAGCCGAGGCGGTCGCCGTACAGCCCGGCCGAGGACGCACCGGGCTTGTCTATGACCGCGCTCATGCGTCGCTGGTGCGGAACAGCACGAGGCTCTGGCCGGACTGGGCCAGCTGCGACAGCAAGTCCTGCTGCAGCGTCTTGACGTCAGCGAGCGCCTTCGTCAGGCGGTCGCGTTTGACCAGCCGCTGGTCCATGCCGTAGCGACGCCGCAGGCCTTCGCTCAGGCGAGCGCGCACTTGGTCCATGATGTCGTCGAAGCTATCGTTGTAGTGCTTCGTATGGTGATCGTGGATGCTGCGCAGCATGCGGCGCGAGACCTGTCCAACCTTGTCGTCGTAGTTGCGCATCTCCTTCATAGCCGTGTGGGCGAGGAAGCCGACCGCGAACACGCTGGCCACCGCGCCGCCGATCGTCATGCCTGCGGCCGCAGCCGCGCCGCCGGCCGCAACTCCACCCGAACCAATGCCGAGCACGCCGTTGATGATGTCCGCCTGGCCATCGGACGCGATGTCGACGGCCATGACTGCCGCCACCCCTTTGAGGATGCCGCGGGTTGCGTCCGAGAATTCGCCGAACTGCTTGCCAATGCTCTGAGCAGCCTGGTTCAGGTCGCCGGTGGGGATTTCCTGCATCGTCGCGCCGTCCACGCGCACGATTTCGGGAATAGCCGACGCGATCCGGGTGTATTCAAGCGCCATCACCGGCAGCAGCGCGGCGGTCTCTTCCAACTTGTGGTTCGTTGCGCCATTGGTGACGTCGCCCGCCTTGCTCTGCATCAGCGCGCGCAGGTTGCTTTGCACTTCCTCATCGGTGAAGGTCGACGGCACCGACCGCCCACTGTCGTCGACATATCCGAGACGTTGCAGCGGCGCACCGGTCGACGGCAACGCATCAAGCGACTGTTTCGGCCCCGCGACGCTGGTCAGGTTGCCCAAGGCTGTGCTATAGGCCGGGGCGAGCGAACCAGGCTTACGCCAGGCGCCTAGCACGGACGTTTCGATACGGTTCTTGTCCTCCGTAGACGTCGATCCGAAATTCTTGACCTTATTGAGAAACCCTTCGTGCTCTTCCGTCAACCGTTTGTCGAGCTCCTTGTCGGCGTGGCCCAGGTGAGTGTCGACAATCCCCTTGACTTCCCGCTGGTATCGCTTGCGCAGATCCTTGCATGAATCATCGAACGCCTGCAGGCAGGCGTTGATCGATTCTTGGGCGCCATCGTCGGCGCCGAACTGGCGAAAGTGCATTGTTGTCTGGTTGCGCAGGCCGCCAACCACGAGAGTGAGATCGGTGGCCAGGATCTGTTCGAGATGGGCGAGCTGTTCCTGCCGCGAGACAGCGCCGGCGTGCGACATGTCGCGCAGCCGCGCAGCCAGCTCCGGCATCCAGATGGCCGGATAGTCTATGGTGGCGCCGGGCGCATTGACGCCGGCGCACACCACCTGGCAGGCGCCGTGCTCGACGTCGAGGCCGAACGCACCGACGGCGCTCGCGCGCAGTTCGTCCAGCCGTTGCTGGTTGCCGGCCAGCGCCTCGGTCTTGGTCACGACGATGATCGGCCGTGCGGTACGCAATTCGCCCGCCAGCATGTCCTTGACGATGTCCTGCTGGGCCTGACTTGCCAGACGGGTCGAATCGGTAACGATCACGCAGCCTTTGGCGCCGATGAGCGCCTGGCGCATCAGGTCTTGCCACTCTTCGTTCTTGCGCGAGCGCTTTTCATAACCCGGCAGCAGCAACAGAACTGGCCCGCCACCGCCGAAGAAGCGTGGTGGGACGTGCAGCACGGGCAGCAGGACGTTCTCGCCGCCACCACGGCAGGCATCGACGAAGCTGCGGCTATCGTCACAGCGGCGTTCTTGGATCTCGAAGTAGCGGCCATCGGCGTCAGTAGGCTCGAGCATCAGCAGGAACCCGTGCGGCGATTCGCAGTCGGGGTCTTCTTCGATCAACACCGGCATCGTTTCGCCCCGGCCCTCGTTGGCCGGCAGCCACGGATCGTTCTCGCCAAGTCCGTACATGGTGCGCACCAGCGTCGTCTTGCCGGCACCCTGAGTGCCGCCGACGGCGATCGGATGCCGGCTGCTCATGATTTCGGCAAGCATCAGGCGGCGCATGATCGGTAGGATTTTCTCGTCGAGACTCGTGTCCTCCAGCTCGCGGGCTGCTCCGCGCAGTTCCCGCAGTGCTTGGTTGAGTTTGGTCAGTAGGAGTTCTGGTGTTTGCATGAAGTCGAAGCAGTAGCGATGATTGGTCAGGTCGGATGAATGGAAGACAGGCGCGAGGATTATATTTTGTGGATTCCTTCACAATACTCTCCAAATGTTGCGATTCAAAAATATTGGAGTTGCCCATCGCATCAACTGGAGAATAATGCCGAGATCCTCTTGGGCCGCGCTCTCGATCTTCCAGTACGCTGCGACAAATGCTGTCGCATTCTAGGCTCGACTTTGCCCATTTGAAGGGGACATGAGCAGAGAAAGGAGGCCAGTTCAGCCGCCCCGGCAGCGATCCCTGCCCGTCCATACGTGCCCTATCGTCAATCTGCCCGGCGCCAATCAGGCTACATGGCATCGCTACAACGCGGTCGATGATTTTCTGAATAGGCGGTCCCGAATTGACAGGATCAGGCGAGTGCGTCATCCCGCGGTTTACCGACTAAGGAAAACAGACGCTCAACCAAACGCTCCCGCATCGCGACATCGATCGTGGCGCTCTCTAGCCAGTGCTCCGAGCCGGTAACACGATGCGAGGCTTGCAGTCCTTCGCCGCACTGCAGGCCGGCATGGTGCGGGTACAGCAGCGTCAAGCGGGAACAGTTGTAAAGCCTCCCATAAGCCATCATCTGGTACACATCCGCCTGCGACACACCCTGCTTCTTGTCGTCGACCCGCGCGGCGATGCGTTTCCACTTGGTGTCGATCACTTGTACGACCTGCCGCTGCCGTTTGATCAGGATGTCCGGCTTGGTCTGGAACAGTCCGCCGTTCTCGGTCTCCAGGCAGTACAACCGCCCACCTTGGCTGACTACGCGCAGATCGCTGCCCGCCAGCGCACGCCGGATTATCCGTGCCATGTATTCCTCGAACAGCGTATTCATCTCGAACAGCAACGAAAATCCTTTGCTGCCGCCGGCGGAAGTCGTCTGAAATCTCTCCCCCAGCAGCAGCTTTGCCATGTTTAGCAACTCATGCCAGCGCGCGTTAGTGCGGTCGAGCACCAGCTGGTCCCAGCGCAGCGCAGCGACCGGCACATCCGCAATGTCGACATAAGCAAACGCCAGTTCCCGCAGACGGCGCTGGTTAGCGGTCGATCTCGCGATGCGCGCCAGCCGTGTTACCGCCGCCTTCATGATCTGATTCAGCGCAATGTCGGGGGAAAGGGCGTCAAAGCGACAGGCCAGTACCGACGGATTAACTGCGAGCGTCGTAAATTGCCGCGTCACGTTCAGGCGCCCGCGCAGTGTAGCCAGGTCATCCTCTTCTTCAACATAGCGGCGCGGCATTCCCGTGCGGACGGCTTCCACCAGCTTTTCGGAAAAAAGTCGAATCAGGATCTCGAGCAGGGTGTCGCGCTGCCAGTCAAGCGCAGTGAACTGGCCGGAGTCAATCCGCATGTCGAGCGCCACGGCCAGCATATGTACCAGCCGGCGCCGAATATTCCCGATCTGGTTCTCCTGAGGATCTTCGCGACACTCGATCTTGGGCAGGATCTCCAGCGCGCATCCCTCGACCGCGACGACGCCGACCACCCCTCGCGCGCGTAGCGCCTTTCTGCCGTGCTCGAGTACCCCGCCGCCGCCACGTCCTGCCAGCGGCGACGCCGCGGCCACTGCGGCAATCCGGTCAGCAACCTGTACCGGAATGGTTTTAGTATCCTGAGGATCCTCCCCGTATGCCAGTGAATCCCACTCAAGGATCGTGCGGTGAATCATCCGCGCACCAGGCCTGAGAAATCGAAGCGGTCACGTACGCTCCATCGGAAGCGCACCTCTCCATCGTCCTCGCCCCCCAGTCCCTTCGGCGGCCGCAGTTTCGTCCGCTTCAGGAACCCGCCTTCAAGGTCGTCTGCCCCATCGTCGGCATCCCCGAGCACAGCGGCAACCTTGCCCCAGTCCTCATAAAAATACTCGGCCAAGAGCGGGATCACCTTGTGGCGCATGACCTCCTCCACCTCTTCCCGCGTCTTGCAGTTGATGAAGTACGCGTGTCCGATCTGGTGCTCGCGGTCGAACAGGTATTCGATGCGCTCATTGATCGTCGCCAGCAGGACGGCAAGGTTGATACCATCGATTGGCTTGAGCAACAAAGGGGCCGGCATCAGTTCACGAAACGCGAAGCGCCGACGCAACGCGGTATCGAGCAAGGCGATCGAGCGGTCTGCGGTGTTCATCGTGCCGATGATGTACAGATTGGGCGGCACCCCAAACGGCGGCCCTTCCGAGTACGGCAGCTTAACTCTAAGCTCATTGACTTGGCCCAGCCGCTTGTCCGGTTCCAGCAAGGTGATCAGCTCGCCGAACACCTTCGAAATATTCGCACGATTGATCTCGTCGATGACCAGCACATACGGCCTCGCGGCTTGTGCAGGCTGAGGCGCACTTTGGCCCGAGACGATGGCCTCCAACGCATCCCAGTCGATCAGCGTTTTGTTCAACTCGTATACGGAGTGACGCCGGAAGTTCTTCGGATAGAAGGTATTCCGATCGATCCCCTCCTCGCTCTGCCAGATCCACTCGACGCGCCGGCGGTGCGGGTGGTAGGAAGCCTCCGGATCAAAATAATATTCGCCAGTAACCTGGCCGAACGCCCGGACCATATCGCGTCCATCGGAGAGAACAACGTAGTCGCCGGTTTTCATGTCGGACCGGAACGAGTACGTCATCTCGATGTTGGGGTCCTTTCCCGTCGCGTTCGGGTCCTTCTTCTCCTTCCATTCGCGGCGGATCTCCTCGAAGTTCCTGAACCGTTCGTCCGACCAGTCGACATAGTCCCCCCATCCGAGGTGAATAAGGTTGCCGGTGAGCCCGGCGGTGATCCGATCTTGCTCGATGCCCCGGCGCCCCAACGCTATCTTAAAGATCGCCCGCTTGCGATCGAGTTGTCGGCCGTCGCGTGCGCCGCCGAGATCCAAACGGGCGCGTTCGCAAACCCGCTTGAAAACGCCGTCACGGGTAGACAAGCGGAACCCGCCAGCTACAGGGACCACATCGGAACCGCCTTCCACGTCCTCGTCTGCCGAACTCTCCACCACATCCGTCGTGGGCCGCAGGCCCTCAACAAAATCCTCGTACGAATACGACTGGTGAAACGTAATGAACTCGATCCGGCCCGCCTCGGCCAGCTCGTGATACGTTTTCATAAGTTCGTCGCGCCGGCCTTCCGCAAGAAGGGGCGCCGCCTCTGCTTCACCCAGGCACAACCGGATGGCCGTCGCCGCGGTTTCATAAGTCTTGCCAGTACCTGGCGGACCGTACAGGATCTGGTTCAGTGCAATCGGAAGGTCTTCAACGGCTGAGGGTCGGGAATCCATCGCAGTGTCTGGAGCGGATTTGGAGGTTTCATAGGAATCGAACAGAGCGACTAGCGCGGCGCGCGTTGGCACCGTCAGATATACGGCCGGCCAACCCTGCGCAAGGCGCGGCGCATTCGCGCCAAGGTTGGTGGTGCGTGAACGCTCAGCGGCGTACAGCTCGATATCCTTCAGCTGTCCCTTGACGGTGGCCAGCCAGGGCCCGGGCTCTAGCCACAACCTCGCCGCCTTGTTATCGAGCGCGAGCGCGACCTGGCGCCCTTCACTTGTAACAAACCCTGCGATCTTGTCGGTCGGTTTCTTGATCGGCTGGAAGCGCTCCGGACTTTCCTGCATATACGCCTGCACATCCTCGATACGCAGACTCATCGCGGCCAGCGATGCCTCCGCGCGGTCCCAGACGTCAGCGCCAAACTGGAACAGGTCCACATCACCACGCTGGGCCATCGCCGCCTTCTGCAGCTCCGCAAGATTTTGCTTCGAGTTCCGCTCGAGATACGCCGCCAAATGGTCGCCGCTGTACACAGGTAGCACTCTCGGCGCCGCCCGGTCCTGATACAGGAAGGCGAGCTTCCATTTAATCGTTGCGCCAAGATCGACGCGCTGGATGGCGTCCAGGTCGCCACCCCGAGCGGCTCGCGCTACCTCGACCACCAGCGCACGCACCCGCTCAAACGCCTCTTCCGCGGTGCTCCCGTATTTCGTGTACCAACCATATTCAGTCGAATACGTCCTTCCGGCGCCGCCGGGCTTGTCACTCTGATCCTTGCGCGAATATACGCCGAATTTGAAGGCCGACCCGCCCCAGATGGAGCCGAGTTGCTCCGTCTTCTGTTCCAGCCAACCATAGGTCAGGCAGTCAGCATCCCCGGCCTTGCTGTATTCCCGCAGAGTCATGCCTGCCAGCTTTTCCAGCGGCCACCGCTCTAGAAAACTCTCCCAAAGCCTATTTGCTTCCAAGTTCGAAATACTCATCCCAATTGCTTTCCAAGTTGTTCTTGTTGACAGCCCACCAATCGTGCCGGGCCGTTTAATTTGATGGGCGTCGCATACCGCCATATGCTTCAACAGCTGGCCGGATAGCGCAAACCATTCTTCAATCGCAGTTGGCCATGGCGTTTCCTGCGCGACCTTACGCGTTGATCAACGGACGGGCGCCCTTCCTTGGCTTTCCCTCACGCTGTGTCAATAAATCGTGCAGTCCGCTAGAGCTCCTGGTCTGTTAATGATCGCTCGCGACAACGGATCCGCAGGCGGCCAAGTTTTCCTTTGTCTGCAGGAAGGAGAACCGTTCTTCCTCCCGCGGGCTACGACTGATGTACCGGCAAAATCCTTCCACGAGGTATTCCAGGCTGCAGTAGCGCTACGTTACACTGCAGAGACGCGAAGATCAGGTTCGGCAAACGCCTCCGACGCGCCCGCACGTCAGCACTAATCTTTCAACGAAGCCTGCGGCTGACTACGGCAACGCGCACGCCAGCTGCTGTACCTTTGACGCTGCAGCTTTAGGAGCTGCCGAGATAACGGGTGCCGAGAAAGTTCAAAAACAGAGGCACCAGATAGGCGATGCAAGCGAGCACGACTACCCCAAACTGAATCGCCACCTGCATCCAAAGATTTATTCGATGGCCTGGCGCATTCCCAGCTCGGCTTCGAACGCGGGCCGAACGTTTTTTTAAGACCCGTGTCCATCCCTCCTCATCCAACATCAGCCACAGGCTGAGCGCCGAGGTCACGCCGAATCCGTCTTGTTCGGGATCCACGTCGCGCAGATACAAATCCGGTTGCAGGGCAAAGTCTTCCGCGTACCACCGCCGTCCGCTCGAGGCGAGTCGGGCAACCACCGGCCCGGGCAGGTTGGCCCCCTCCTAGAAGCGTCGGAAGCTCGCGCTTGTCCGCATATCTTCAGGTGATATACACGTCGGGTCGTGTCCGAAATTACTTGACCACTACAGAGATCTTATCCAGCCGCAAATCCTCTAAGGTCACATGATTTTGGATCTGACTGGCTCGTACTTCTCACTCCATCTTAAATAAAACAAGAAATATGGGTCCAGGATGTGCAAACCAGTAGCGTCGGACCATTCAATAATTGGCTGCCTCGGCATATGCCTCTCCGCAAGGCTTTGCATCTGCTCGAGCGCTCTTGTGATCTGACCTTTAGCTGGCTTATTACTCGAATCCAAACAGATTTTATCGATGCGATCATAGAGATTATAAAGCCCGGATCCCCACGCCAACGTCGCTCTCGGTGGCGACAGTGAAATAGCTGCCAGTGTGATTTCGTAGTTATCGCATCTACCTAATTCCACCACGGGATACCGATTTCGAGGACTACCCCTTTCATCTGGCCCGGTGTCAAGAATTCCAAAAATCTTATCTCTATCAATCGCGGCGTGCGTTGTTATCAAAACTTGCCGGATTTGGCTAATATCTAACTGCAGCGTAACAAGCGACTCAACCTTTTCCTCGATAGAAAGAAATTCCGCCACGTTCAAACAAATCAACTGCATGAGCTGTGGTGAACCTGCTGATTCAAGCGCAAGGGCATTCAGTGTTGCAGGTGAAATCGTCACCCCAAGCTTTCTAAATCCTTCAGTACCGATGGCAATCAAATCATTGATGGCCCAATACTGGAATTCGATCTTTGAAACACGAGCAGTTAAGTCAGGCAGTGCAGAAATGGTTGAGTCACTATGATGAGGAACCTCTGCTAAACAGATCTTTACACCGACCTGCGCCGCTGCCTTTAACTGAGCAGCGACCATGGGCTGCATGGCTACTGGAATCGTGTGAAAGTCGTCGAGAAAAAGTACTTTCTTCAAAGCCTTCAGCTGGTCTGTCGCAACTTGGAACGGGTCACTCTCATAAGTTGCAGCTCGGGCAAATTCTTTGCTTCTTTCACGCGATGCAGAGACTTCTGACTCAGCTTTAGCCATCATAGGGATGGTAAATCCACCGGCAACTTTAAACTCTCCACCCAAAGTTTCACCTTCGGTTAAACCCGTTTCTTCAGACGTTGGCGCTCGCAACGTTCTGAGGACAATTTCCCAAAGCGAAACGTCCTCCGCAATCTGCGATCCGGCGACTAAAACCAGATTTTCAGACCCAACACAATTTTCCACCGCACGCGTTTTACCACTTTTAGAAGGCCCGACAATTTGAGCAATCATTCCCGACTGCCTCAAGACATTGCTGATCTGAGACTCTGGGTTGAAGGCCAGATTTGTTCTCTTGTTAGTGAAAACCCGGTTGACGTAACTATATTGCGGGAACGCGCCAGGAACGAAAACGTCAAAACGAGTTATCAAAAAAATCTCCGAAGTCATATTTAATAATCAGTTTTAAATCAACCGATAAACTTTTGTTTTACCTAGATTAATAAGGTCTGTCGTGATCGTCCCCTTTTCTTGTTAGACAGACGTCCACTGTAAGCAGTGTACGACCTCCGTTATATTCTTGCAACCATGCCACCTCGCAAAGTGTCCGGCCCGCTCACTAAAGCTGCCAAATCACGAATTCATCTGTCTGCACACCTCTGACGATGAGTTAAGTTGCGGAAAGCGAAAACGCTGACCGCACTGAATCGCTACGAGATTTCTAGACACTCGACAGCCGCTGGAATTACTGCTTTTCATACCCGACCGACAACACGTCATTGCTGAAGCTGTGCCGCCGCTTCGGATTGTAGAAAATCTCGATATAGTTGAAGACATCCTGCTTGCTTCTTCACGGGTGCCATATGTTTTGCGCCGAATCCGTTCCCGTGTGAGCAACTGAAAAAAAGCTCTCCGGCAGGCATTCCTGCTGCGAAACAGGACCGCTCGCGCGGTAGCTTCGTCGCACGCACTGGAAATCGCCAGGGAGCGCGTCTCAACCTTTCCATCGTCGTCGAGGAGATCATGTGGTTCAGCTGCGCTCAACAAGGCCGACAAGGCGCAAATAACGCGGGTCGGAGCGCAGGTGAGATCCGGATTCGGCGATTGACTCAAGTATCTTCGGTAACTCGTTAGGCGTCCGGCTTAAGGCCTGAGGTGTAGCTCGATCGATCAGGTCGAGCGCTGCTTCCGGGAATTTAGCTGCAATTGACGTGTCACCGCTGATCTCCCGTGTAAAACGGTAAAACGGATGATCGTGCATCTCTAACGGCACTAAGAATCTCTTCACCTCTTCGTAAACGGATGGGAAGCTGTCACCAGTATCGTCGAGCAGGCCGATCCACGCTCTCATCGAGGCTGCGGTGCGATATCTGCGCTCGCGAGGCCAGCATTCGTTAACGAACGGAATCACCTGTTCGATCCAGCCATCCGAGTTTTGCTGTCCGACACGCCCCAGCCAGAAGATGAAGCGATTCCGACTATCGTCCGACATTGCGCGCAGGGCGGACCGCATTTCTCCTTTCGTAAGCCCATCAGGCCCGTTCGCGGAGAATAACCGCATATAACCCAACCATACTGCCGCCGCGTCTGAAGAGTCGCGCTCCCAGCAGAATTTCTCGACCCATGGAATCAGCCCGAGCAGCAGCGGTTTGAGAATCACTCTCAACGATGATTGGGGTACGCTATTGCGCAGGAAACCGTTCCATACCGGCTCCGACGCTGGATGGTCGAAGGCCAACATCGGAACGAGCCGCGCCTGCGTCCAACCCGGATCGATGAACATCAACCGCTTGAGCCGATACCCTACGATGGAGGCAGCGTGGTCTGCGCCGTCTCCTGGCGCTTCAAGAAGTTGCTCGAGGCGTGACCTGATATGCTCAGGAAGAAGTGCCCCGGCAGCCAGCTCTCCGGCATCCAATGCATGCAGGAGAGCTTGGGCACACATTCCGACGGGACCGTTGATGGCGTGACTGTATGTGCGCCGGGACGGTATCGTTCTCTCCCCGTTATGCAGTATTTCTTCCAGACTGCTCCTAGCAGCACCTGCTCCTCCCCCGCAGATGCCATCGACAATGTGATCGTAGACCACCCAGCCAAGGGTAGCGTCAAATTCGATGAACTCCGCCAGATTCTTTTCGATCCAGTTGCCGAGGGTGTATCCCAGTTCTGCGATAATCGGACCTGGGAGCCGCGCGACGCGGTGGAGAAAGACCCGTCTCAATTTTGGCCTGACCTCCGATGGAAGATCGTTGATCATGGACGACCACAGCGCGCTGGGATAGTTGCCCCCGCGCGCCGCATGTTTCAGGGCTGCCAGGGCTTTACGAGGATTAGCTTTCACGAGCCCGCGGAATGGCCGCTTCTCGGTCAGATCGTCAAATCCATGGTCAACATGTTCACTTGCCTTGGGAATAATTTCAGACAACGGGAGATTGATGATCGCGTCTGCCGAGTCGTCCGTACCGATCAAGCGGGCGGCAGAGTTCCGCTGAACAACCATGGCTCTAGCCCACCCGTCCCGCCACTCGGGAATCCCCCCGATCATTCCGGCAAGACGAGCGCGGCGGTCGTCCGTGAATTCACAGCCCTTTAACTCGAGATACCGCGCGTATCGGGCAGCGCGCTGGTCCCGTAGGGCTGGAAACTCGTCTTCGGACCATCCGCCTAGCTGATCGGGCCCGGCCAGTATCCGATCGGTGAGGCGATCTTTGTGTTCCTGCGAAAATTCATTCCACCGATCCGCCACAAGGAAAAGAAGTTCACGGGCGACTCCGGCATCCCAAAACGACTGCTGGTCGAACGATAGCAGGATCTCAACAGCATGGCCCGCGTCGAACAGATGCATTTTCCCGAGCGCGTACAGTTTGAGCTTGCGGAAGAAATAGCGGCTTGTGAAAGGCCACGTTGTCGCATGCGCTTGCGCGAGAGTTGGCGACAGGTCCGCCAATCGGTCGAAAAGTTGAACGAACCAAGTCAAGGGTTCAGCGTCTCTCGTGTCGCGTACTTCGCCTATCATCTCGCGATCCGGATAGCAGCTTGGCGTCTCAAAGTAAAACGGTGCGATGTCCGCAAGAAGCCCAGATGCGAAGCTCAGCTGCTCCTGTAGGATTCCAAACAACTCGGGGAGCACTTGATCAGGCACTGCCAGCTCATAGCCGTGCCGATCGAGGAATTTGACCTCAAACCGGCCGATGTCACCGAGGTGTAGTTCATCCCACGTCGACGACGGCGGCCTGGATCGTCCCTGTCCATACGGCAGATCGATCCCAATCCTCGGCATCGCCACTTGCCGCAGTCTGCGCATGGAAGCTGCATTCCAGCCGTCCGTTGCGAGATGCCTCCTCAGATCGAACCAGTCGGAGCCGCGGTCGCGATTGCGGGGGTCGCGATGATGCTCAAGGACCATGTACCAGATATGACGGGCACGCTCCTGCTGGACTATCCCCTGGTCCAGGTACCATTCAATATCGTGCATCAGCCGGGGATGGAGTCCGCGCTGTCGGATAGCCCACCAGGCTATAACTGGACTGACGATGGATTTTGCAATCCACTTCATGAGGTGCCTGAGCCGGTTTGGCACTTCCTCATAGCCCTCGACCTGTCTACCTCCGAGGCGATGTGCTGCATGCGGGTTATCGTCTTGCTGACGCCAGACGAGCAGATCGTCGTTGCTGACGCCTTGCAGGCGAGCGTCTTCCGGGATATCTCTCAGATCGTCATCGATTCCATACGCATTCCTTGGATCGAACACGGCTACGCTTTTGTCAAACCCTTGTTGCGGGACGGCTGACCGCACCGTTGCATCCATGACGCACACCCATTCAGGATGCGGCGATGGATCCACCTCCGCGAACAGCCTTGCTCCCTGTACTGTGCGAATGACATGTGTGACCTGGCCACGCTCATGAGGCGCCAAGCTTTTTGGATCTTGCTGGCCTATGGCAATGACAGACGCGCGCCAGCGACGCGGATCGTCCGCCCGGTCGGCCCAAGCCTCCATCGTCTTCCACAAGCTCGGGTGATCCGGGTATGCGATCGCGGTAACCCCGCGGTCGCGCCATTTTGCTTCAATCGTTTCGGGCGGTCCTAGGTCGAATGCATAGAGTCGAGACCGGTCATAGTGTCCATCATGATTCAGTCCTTGTAGCAGATACTTAATCGGTGGATCTTCTGCCTGATAACCGACCATGACGACGGTGTACCGCTCAAGCAGATGCCGGATGAAACTGGTGGCCCATCCCTGCACGAGATAGGCCCGTCCGAAGTCAGCACTGCTCAGTACGTAAGGATGGCTTGAAGCCCCTGGGTTGACCAGCCGGCCATGGAGATAAGTGACCCCTTCGATCGTCGAGCCAAAATTTAGGTCGGGAAATGCGGGTGGCTCGTAGTACTTCACTCGCTGCTGTGCATCACCTGCTTCGAACAACCTGTCGAAATTCGTGGTAACAATCTGCGGCGCGCCGCTCGAGCTCCGAGATATCCTCTTGATCAGCTCATGCTTATGTTCCGATCCATGATAGTGGTTCGGGGTGGCCAGTCGCTCTGTGACCAGCGCATTGACCTCGTCTTTCCCGTACTCCTGGTGAAGCAGATTGAATATCTGGTCTAGTGGAACGTTTGCTGCAGACTCTTCTTCCAGCCATGGCTGGAATGCGACCATGATCTCTGAGTCGTCTGGCGGGGAGAAAAAATTGATGACGTGCTTAGTGAGACCAATAAAGGTTGGCATCCCGGACGGCAGCGACACTCCGGCTCCGCACAAGAACACGACACGCCCTGCATCGCAACGTTCCAGCAAAATATCAGGGATGGAGGGACCGTCAGGATGGAATCTCATTGGCAAGGCAACATAAAAATGATGGAAGGATTTTACTGCCATCGCGCCAAAGGTGGCTACTTCGACGACAGTTAAGCCATGTATTCGTGTTAATGGTTAGGACCCAAATATCACGCGGTCCTCGGTAACGATTCATCAACCTATTCGCTAGGGAAGCGCTGATCAATTCGCTCCCTTAGCAAAATTGATGCGCAAAATGATCGAACTGCGAGCCGGCCGGGCCGTTTTCACGCGACTTCGATGCGACACCTCGCGCCATTTTGTAATCAGGACGGACTACGGGATTCAGTGACCGTGAAACGCCTGCCGGCCAGCACCAGATTGGCCAGTCCGAACAGCGTAAACAGCTGTGCAGTGTTCTTGTGCAGGCCGCGATAGCGAGTTTTACGATGACGGAACAGGTTCTTGAGAACATGGAACGGATGCTCCACCTTTGCGCGGACGCTAGCCTTCAGATGCTCCAGCTTTTCCGTCATTCGCCCCAGCTTGTTCTTAAGCAGAGCCTTGCGTTTGGAACGCTTCATGGCGATGTGCCACGTCACCGTTTTGCCGATGTTCTCGGGGCGCTTTTCCACGCCTTGATAACCGGCGTCGCCCAGCACAGTAATCTCGTCACCGTGCAGCAGTGCGTTGGCTTGCGTGACGTCCGCGACATTTCCAGCCGTGCCGATGACAGTGTGCACCAACCCCGAAGCAGCATCGACACCGACATGTGCCTTCATGCCAAAGTGCCAGTCATTGCCTTTCTTCGACTGGTGCATTTCCGGATCGCGTTTGCCGTCCTTGTTCTTCGTCGATGGTGGCGCAGCGATCAGCGTCGCATCGACGATGGTACCTTCGCGCATCATCAAGCCTTTTTCTGCCAAATGCCCGTTGATGGTCTCGAAGATCTGGCGCGTGAGGTCATTGGCTTCAAGCAGGTGGCGGAACTTCAGCAAGGTCGTAGCGTCCGGCGCCGATTCGCGGCCCAGATCGATGCCCACGAAAGCGCGGCTGGACTGGCTATCGTAGATCGCATCTTCGATGCCTTCATCGGACAAGCCAAAGCATTGTTGAGCCACGTACATGCGCAGCATGCGCGCCACGCCAATTGGTGGTCGACCGGCTCCTTCGACCTTCGGATGAAACGGTCCGACAAGCTTGTGCAACTTCCCCCACGGGGTCACGTCGTCGATCTCCGCCAGGAAGCGGTCGCGACGCGTCAGCTTTTTCTTGGCGGCGTACTCGAGGTCGGAAAAGCTCTTCTGCATGATCGAGGTCGGACTGTGGGGATGTCGTTATTGTCTCAGGTCGGGCCACAGTAGGGAACGTTCCCTGCGGAATTAATCAGCGTTTCCCTAGATATCCCCGAGCCTGAGCATGCTCAAGACGGTTAGGCCCAGCGCCAAACTGACTGACGACTCATCTGCGCAGGACGCTTGACGGCTCAAGGCAGTCAAATTAAGCGGTCCCCTGCCTGAGCCCGCGCTAGGCAAGCCCGCTGCTTTCGGATTAGGAAAGCAGCGGGCTTGCCCTTTATCTCCGCGCCATCGCTGATGTTCCATTGCGCCGCTACCGAGCTCGAAGCGTTTCACAAGCGATACCAATGAACGTCTGATTCTGCACGACGCGACGGTGCGCATGTTCGCTCAATACCACGGCAGCATACTCAAAAGACCAAGTTACCTAGGCGTGATCGGTAATCCCCCCTTTTTTAGGGAAGCGCTGATCAATTAACGATTTTTCGGCGCATCCGCAGTTTTTGGTGACGTGGTCGCCTCGCACGTTGCGATAGATTTCTTGACGCCGCTACGGCGAACTTTTCAGCGAATTGGCAGTTTTCCTTGCGCCTTTTGGCACTCAGGACGCACTTCGGGTTTCTGTGATCGTAAATCGCCGTCCGGCCAGCACCAGATTGGCGAA